>Ga0265295_1002966_pt1 | contig 25590 bp, 26 predicted proteins | sample Munlansysbiofilm_FD_192503 | JGI IMG/M metagenome (GOLD analysis project Ga0265295, IMG submission 192503) | Leachate microbial communities from a municipal landfill in Southern Ontario, Canada - Methane capture system biofilm | ecosystem: Engineered > Solid waste > Landfill > Unclassified ... | reverse complement strand
TGACTGTCTGCTGACTCAGGAATCGGTCAAGAAGGCAAACGACATCTACACATTGATGGACATGAAAATCCCCCACCGAATTTCCATAAAACAAGAGGTTGTGTAGTTAGAAAAAGGCACCGGGAACTATAGCTAAGAAATTGTACCTGCTTATCCAATGCAAGAGTCAGTGAAGGGGTAGGTTGTTAGAAAAGTCAGGGCCTTAGGGGCTACGTTGATGGGTGATAAAAAAGTGGTAGTTGCCCAGAATAAATCATGCATGTCTTAAATGAACAGCTTGAAAGCTCTGGATCCGACGAGGTCAGGCTAGAAAAATGGGGAATAGGGGAGAAAATGTGGCTGAAAGCATCTATTGTGTTACACCATAGGAGACAGTGGGAGTGGATAGTTCAAGAAATGATTTGATCGCCCGTTTCAGTCTGGTACGCTTCATTTTCTTCAAGCCTTAACCAATCGTGTACCCACACTGTGCAAAGTGCGGCTTCTGATTGTATCCAGGTAAGGGACTTCCCTGCTACACTTTTTGATGTTTCAATAATATCATGAGAGAACTCTGAGCGCTCTGCAAAAACAGAAAGAGCCAACGCTATTAATGCGATGATAACCAACCATATGAGCAGGTTCTTAACTAGTTTAATCAAGGAAGTATCGGTTCCATAGGTTTTGTTTGTAATGGCCATGACAAATCGGAAAAAAAGATAGATAGCACCGATAATGCCTATTGCCACAATGCTAACAAAAGATATAGATCGTAAGAATCCTGAGGTGGTGCTTGATACTGCTTCCTGTAGTCCACTTAATGCAGAGACTCCGCCAAACAGAATGAAGGCGATACCAGTAAAGATTGCAACAACCCCCATGATCTGTGAAAATAGATTCTGTCTGAGGTCTTCAATTTTTTCTGATGCCTCCTCAACAGATTTGGTGACTTTTTCCGTTTCATTCTTTAGGCACTGCGATTGTGTTAAGGCCAAATCAATATGGTCAAGAATCTTTGCGGCTTGTCGTCTGCATCCATTTTCAGCATCATCACAAAACCTTTTCAGGTTTTGTGTGATTCTGTCTGCGTCTTCAGGCATGCTTGAAAGTCGACTGTTAACAAACACTGTGATCTGCTTATAGGGGATTCTCATGGCTTTGTCTGGATCGTCAATAGAACTTACAAATACCATCAAAAATTCTGGTAGCTTAGCTTTGATGGTTTCAGAATCTTCTTCTCTAAGAAGAAACTTCAGTGTTGCCATAATTTTCTGATTAGCTTGCTCAATATATGATTCTGTCGAATTGGGTATTGGTGTAGAATCTTTAAGAAGGTCTATGCTCATGTACTAACTATACACTAAAATAATCATAGATACTTTCTTTAGAAATGATAGTGCCTCTTTGGCCTTCTTTATACACATCAAGCCATGGGCGCTGTGCATGGGTTATTGAAACCAATTGCCGGCCTGAGTACCTTATCATTTGGTTAACAACAGAAGTGATGATTCCCATATCAACCTCAGAAATTATTTCCTTATTTTGAGTTATTGTTTTATTGGGTATGATCCCCGCACTACCGTATTCTTTATATTCGCTATAAGCTTCAGGAACAACTGGCCCATAGGTCCATGCAAAAATATCTTCATGGAAACAGGCCTTTTTACCATTGTTGAGACATAAATATCTTGCTTCAATAAAGTAAAGCAATTTCTGTAATTTTAAATTATCAATGTAATTTTCAGTATCATAACAGTATTTGATAATCTGGGAGCATACATCAAGAACATTATATGTGCCTTGTATTGCCATACTCATACTCCTTTGAACTACCAGCGAAACCATATTAAGCATCTAAGAACGAACATAGTGTACCACAAATTCGTATTAATAGGAATTAATGAATAGTACTAGGATGATATTTTTCAATAATTGTCAATAAGGTTTCATTGCATTCCCTTTATAATTTCTAGTATATCCCCATTATGGGGACTTGTAATTTGAATCATCATCCAACACATACCATACCTGCCTGATGGCTCATGGATTGCATGAGAGTAGCATAGGTAACTTGATTGTTGGTGAATGATGCTGCAGCTACTAATGGTGTTGTTTCACTGGATATGAAGCGCAGATAGGAGCATTGGAACATTGGAGAGTTAGGAGAGAAAGCACAAGAGCCTTGCCACACCGTAGCAAGGCCCTTGTGCTTTCCTTACTGCATAGAAGAGTCAGTTCAGCTAACGCTGAACACCATCAGGCATTGATTCTTTCCACAAGGCTGTAGAAGGCTTCACTGCCCTTGATGAGATACCACCCATGTTCAACCTCATAGGTCAGGGGACGGGTTTTGAATGAGCAGATTCCCCTGCTTGAGAGTGCCTTCCTGGTGAAGAGGCTGAAGTCTGAGATGAAGTGCTCAGGATTTTCGTAGTGTTCCAGGATGATGCCAGGCATCAGCTTGAGCATCTCGATGGCGTAGCTGCGTACATTGGTCCAGGTCTTGCCCATATGCAAGAGAATCCAGAAGCAGTGGTTTGCCAGGAAGTGGGAGAGTGCCTTGTGGGTGAAGTGTTCGACAAAAGCATCTTCAATAAAGGCAGGCAGTCCCACTGAAAAGTAGTCGTCCTTGAATTTGCCTCCGGTCAGGGCATAGAAGGCCGAGAGGGTATTGGGCCCCTCATCGAAGACAAAGAGCTTTGAGCCCACCAAGGGCCTGAACAGGAGATCTTGTTGTGCTTGGGTGAGAGGTGGGCAATCGAGCAGCTCAAAGGACTTGTCCTCTGGTGGGACAGTGTAGGAACCCTTGCCGTACAGCAGCTTTTTTGCTGCTTGGTTAGGGGTGAATATGATCTTCTTGAAATGGGACCAGGGAACATCAAGGTCCATATCCATCAGCAGTACGGCAAGGGGGATCGAAATGGAAACAGAGGGTTTTTCAGGGAGGCTGAGCTCTGGGTAGGAGCGCTTGAGGAGCGCGGTATTGAAGATGTAGGCAGTATCTGTGCTTGTCGACAGTCCCATGGCACCTGTTTTTGCATCCCTGACCAACATGCCTTCCATGACAAGGTATTCTGAGTACAGCAACTCCCCATGGGGTAGGAGCCACATGGTTTCATCGGGTTCTGTCATGTTGTATTTGACCTGGTTCCCCAGTGTGACGACATCCCAGGAGCCTCCCAGCTTGGCGATGTCAAACTCCTTCAAGGTGAAGGGCTGCCACATCTGCTTGATGGTGTGCTTTCCCTGCTCCGGTTCAGAGGCGAAGCCTATGGTATCGAGCTTGAAGAACTCCAGGTAGTGCTTGTTGATGACCTCCCTAAGCATTGTCGTACCAAGGGCAGCATCAGGGCTATGATGGAAGAGTGAACAGTAGAAGTGCAAGTCCGATACCGGTAGGGCATTGAACCGGAGAACTCCTGCAGTGTGCAGGCATTCTCCGTTGGAGTAGACCAAGGTCAAAAAGTGTTTGCCCTTGATATCGGGGTTGTCAAGCAAATTTGTGAGCCTTGTGCTGTACAGCAGGTCTTTCTCTTCAGTCATCAGGTCCTCGATGGTGAAGAAGTCATCTCCTAGGACCTCCTCCACTGAGAAGAAGCTCCAGCGGGCGGGGTGTTCTGTCAGAGACGAGAGTACCTCTACTGCTATGGGGTCCATGAGCGCTTCATGCTCGCGCATCATGCGCTTGAGGGCCTTGGAGTCAGTGAGGATGTTGCTCAGCAGATAGTTCAATGCAGTGCCTTCATAGTATTCAAGGGGCTGGGTACCCCCTTCCCCCTGGGCCAGTATTGCCTTGTGGGTCTTCTTGAGCGCTTTGCTGTCCTTGGCCCACTCGTAAACGAGTAGGCCAACTTCCTCGTATCCCAGTTCAAAGGCACTGCAGTGCTGTATCAGTTCTTGCTTGTTCATATAGGTATTGTACTAGAGGGAGGGGAAAAGGCAAGGTGGAATATTGGACAAGCAGTATCAACCCTGCAGTGTTAGGCAGAATCATTTTACTACTGATCAACAGGAGGGACAGGGCTTCTTGCTCCCTTGAGAACATGTGCAGGCAGGTACCTGACAGGAGGGTGTTGATCAATTCAAGTGGAGACTTGGGGCGTAATTCCTTCAAGTATGAAGCGTATGCAGAAAACCAAGAGGGATATTCTAAAGGAGAAACCGGGAAACTGAAGAGGCAATGGAAAAACTGCTTGACGTTACCAAGGCAGCATACCGGCTTTCTTTTCAAAGGGGGTGATGATAGCATTGAGTCAGGTGTTTGTACTGAACAAGCCATATCGGCAAATAATAGATTAATTGCCGATATGGCTTACCCAAAGGAGCTTACCAAAAACTATACAGAGGATACAATGAAACTGGAATCACTACTCTATACGATGCCTGATGGCATATACACGAGGCAAAACATCTTGCATGCAGCACAGAAGCTTGATCCTTCCTTCAAAGAGACGCAACTCAGGCGCTTGTTGGGGGTGCTTCAAGACTCCAACTTGCTAGTCAGGGTTGGACATAATCAATACAGGAAGGCTGATAAGGCAGTAAGCAAACCCATGTATGTTGGTTCATATTCCAAGGCAGCACAAGAGGTAATCTCCTGGATGGAAGCTAGATTCCCACTGCTTGAATATAGGGTCTGGGAGTTCACCTGGTTGCTCTCAACAAGATTGTCCTTGAAGTCGAGCAAGAGGGTATAGATTCGTCTTTTTGGAACTGGTTGAGAAGTGGCATGGCAAGGTGCTTCTACGACCTACAGCACAGGAGGTGCTGAACTATGGAGTCGATGATGGGATCATCATCGAACGCCTGGTTACGGAAGCTCCCAAAGGAGTGGGCGAGCGGTATCAGGTTCCCTTGGAGAAACTGATCGTGGATCTATGTGCAAACAAAAGCTTGATGCTCCCAAAGGGTGATTACCCATCGGCGATCGAGGAGATGTTTGCCAGGTATCAGATTGACCAAAAAGCAATGTTCAGGTATGCAAGAAGAAGGAACAAGGCTAAGGCTTTGTCCTTGTTCCTTCCACACAAGATCGATAATCAATGCACTATCCTATAGTGAACCCTTGCCAAGCAAGTGACCATTGAAGGGCGAGATCCATGGGAAGACCTGAAGATTCTCCTATGGTGGGCTTTGCATAGGGTAAGCTCTCAGCCAGTGGGTTACCACTGGTAAAGCACTGGGCTAACAGAAGAGCAAAGCCCACCCACCCTGCTTAGAGCAAGGTAGGTGGGCCCCATATCTATTACCTACGTGTTTCCTATCACCCTGTTCCTATCAGGCATTGATGCCCTCAACCAAACTATAGAAGGCATCACTGCCCTTGATGAGATAGGTCCCCTTGCTTACAGCAGAGGCGCTGGGACGGCTCTTGAGTGAGCAGATTCCCCGGCTTGAGAGCTGTTGCCTGGTAAAGATGCTGAACTCTTCTATAAACCCTTCAGGATCAGGATACGCTTTGCCAAGGGGATGGGGGAACAGCTTGAGCATCTCGATGGCGTAGCTACGCACAGGCAGCCACTCCTTGCCCTTATGGAACAATATCCAGAAGAAGCTGTTCTCAAGGGTGCAGGCCAAGCGATAGTCAACAAACGTTTCGAGAAACATATTTTCTATGAAGGCCAGCAATCCTGCCTTGAAGATTTCATCCTTATAGCCGCCTCCTGAGAGGGCATCAAAAGCAGACAAGGTCTTTGGACCCTCGTCAAAGGTGAAGAGCTGTGAACCTATCAGGCTATCAGAGAAAACACGCCGAGTTGCTGGAGGGGGAACCGGCCACCCGGTCAGTTCATACACTGCATCCTCAGCTGACACCTTGTAGGTGGGCATGTTCTTTGCCAAGGTCTTTTGCAGTGACTCTATGACGCTTTCCACCATATCCAGGGCCAAGCCTGACTTTTTGCTGTATGCCTTGGCATCAAAAGGTTTGCCGGAGTTCTGTGCGTTCATAAAGACTTGCAGCAGCTTGTTGATAGCAGTCATATCTGGGCTCTCAGGCTCTGACTCCTCTTTTTCAAAATCCATAAAAGCCTTGAACTTGTACCACGGGGTGTCCAAGTTCATGCGGGAGAGAAGGAGCAAGAGGATCATTGAGATGGCAACCTCCGGCACCTCAGGCAGATGGAGCTCCGGGTAGGAGCGCCTGAGCAGACTGGCTATGATCGCATAGGAAGCAAGGGCTGTGGTGCTGATGGCCATCGCGCCTGTACTGGTATCCCGGTAGAGGGTGAAGTTCATGGACGGCCAGTCAGTCTTGAGTAGCTCCCCATTGGGGAGGTCCATCATGCTGTCATCGGGTTCGGCAAGGGAGTAGCTTATCAGGTTGCCCTTCTCTTCGACAGTCCACTCCCCACCCAGGGCCTCTATAGCAAAGGTCTCAAGGGTGAAGGGCTGCCAGGTGTGCAGCACCGGGTTGTCCCGGTGTATCACCACCGGCATGGAGGAAATCTCATCAAGATTGAAAAACTCGACGTAATGGTTGTTGATGACAAAGTCCAAATCTTCGTCAGGGGCAAAGAGGTCACAATAGAACAGAAAGTCTGAAACAGGGAGGGAGTTATAGCGCAGGATGCCTGCTGTCTGCAAACACTCCCCGTTGGGAAGCATCAGGGTGAGGTAGTGCTTCTCCCTGGACTCCTGCGTCCGCTGCATGGTGGTGATGCCAGCGGAGTAGAGCAGGTGCTCTTCTCCGCTGATCAGATCAAGGATGGTAAGGAAGTTATCCTCCAGCCTTTCCTTAACGGCGAAGTAACACCAGAAAGGGGAGTGCTCCCCCCAGTGGTTGAGGGCTTGCTTACCCTTTGAGGTCAAGGAGGCAGCATGCTTTTTAAAAAGCTTCGCTACCTCCACCTGATTGGTCAAGACCAAGGAGATGAGGTAGTTGCCGGCGCTCATACCCCCATACCCTTGGGGATAGCGGGCATCGTTGTTCAATGCCATGAGCCGCTGAATGGGCCTGTTCAGTTCAGTATTGTTCTGCCCCCACTCCATGATGAACTTCTCGACCTCATCATACCCCTTGCTAAAAGCCCTACACACTTCCATGATTTCTTTGTTGGTTTTCATACTCCATATTCTAATGGCAACTGACCTTACAGGCAAGTAAGCATACACAGGCATACCCATAATCAAACACAATCCCAAACCAATAGAACGACCCAGGGTGCTACCCAGCCTAAACGTAATGATGTTGATGGCAAGCATATCAAGGGCTGTGATAGGGGGGGGCGATGAGCTGCCGGGTTCTCCCCCACCATTTCAGCTAGAAACCAAGAGCTACAGTGCTTCATATGATCGTATGTCGACAAATTCAGTAGCTCTGGCACGGCAGTCCCTTACATTCGAGGGAACTGCCCACCCTTGCGGTACCTGCTTTCATCAAATCACCTCAGGATTGCCCTGTTTCAGCGATTCCTGTGTGAGATATGTACATCCTTCCCGGTACCGATAGGTCCAAGAAGGTCGGTGCACTATACTATTCATGGGTTAAAATTCACTTTTCTTGTGAATTTTCATACATTATGAGTGAATGACTTCGATGGCAACGGCGTAGAAGTGGGTGTGGAAAATGCCGACCAAACCCATAATCAAATATCCAATGCCATCAGGGAGAGCATCGTCCCTGGTGTTACGATGTTCATCAAGTATACCCTGCAAGAGAACCAAGTAATTCGCATTGAAGTTTTCGAAGGGACCAACAAACCATAGTATCTGCGCAAGTTGGGCCTGAAGCCTTCAAGTGTAGGATACCTCTTCACAATACCCCAGGGAAGGTGAAGTTTCAATTCGATGGCATCAGAGTAACAGACCCAAATCAGCAAGCCCAAAACAACAAACAAGCGTACAACAGAACTTGCCCATAAGATGAGTCAGCCCCATATGGTGATGAGCCAGCAAACATAGTGGTTTTGAGGGATAAAGAATGGAAAGGAATGGAAAAAGAGCGGAAAAAGAGAAGAGGCACAAGAGCCCTACCGCCTAGCGGCTCTTGTGCCTCCCTACAGCAGAAACCATATGAAAGGAAACAATAGAGCCAAAATCCATGAGCCAATAGGGCTTAGCCAATAGGAATTAGAGGAAAGAGAGCAGAAACCAGAAAGACAGAAAGACAAGAAAGCGAGGAGACGTGCCTACGAAAGTCCCTTTCGGTGGCATGCTCTCTTGCTTCGCTACTCAAAGGCATTTACGCCTTCCACCAGGCTGTAGAAACCATCACTGCCCTTGATGAGGAAGGTGCCCTGTCTGACCTCAGCAGAGCTAGGACGGGCTTTGAGTGAGCAGATACCCCTGGTACAGAGCTGCTTCCTGGTGAATGAGCTGAAGGCTTTGATGAACTCTTCATCCTCAGGATAGAGCTTGCCAATGGGATAGGAGAAGAGCTTGAGTATCTCAATGGCATAGCTACGCAGAGGCAGCCAATCCTTGCCTTTGAAGAAAAGGAGCCAGAAGAAGGCGTTTGCAAGGGCATACGCCACGTCATGATCATCAAAGGCTTCGATGAACAGGCCCTCAATGAATTGAGGCAACCCAGTGCTGAAGAGTTCATCCTTGTACAGGCCTCCGGTAAGGGCCTCAAAGGTCGCCAAGGTATTGGGCCCTTCATCAAATGCAAATAGCTTTGACCCTACCAGGCTGTCTGTAAAGAATCTCCTTGTTACCGGAGGGGGAACAGGCCATCCTGAGAGTTCATACTTGGAGTCTTCAGCTGATACCTTGTAGGAGGGGACATTCCTTTCAGAGATCTCCTCCACCGACTGTATGATGGTCCGTACATCCTCCAGGGGCATGCCTGACCTTTTGCTGTATGCCTTGTCATCAAAAGGCTTGCCGGTGTTTTGTGCGTGCATGTACTCTTTGAGGAGCTTGTTCACCTCGGTCACTTGTTCGCTTTCAGGCTTTGCTCTATCGGATTTCCGCTCATAATCCATGATCGCCTTGAAGGGGGACCAGGGAAGGTCCACCTTCATGCGATCAAGGAGGGAGTAGAGGGCCATCGAGATGGCCACCTCCGGCTCCTCAGGCAAGACCAAGACAGGGCAGGAACGCTTCAGAATTGAGGCAATGATGGAGTAGGAAATCTTGGCTGATGTATTGATGGCCATCGCACCTGTCTTGCTGTTCCTGTAGAGGGCGAAGCTCATAGCAGGGTAGTCAGACTCGAGCAGCTCTCCATTGGGGACAGCCCTCATGGCTGTGTCAGGGGTGTCCAGGGAGTAGCATGCCAGATCGCCCTTCTCGGTGATGAACCACTGCCCTCCAAGGGCAGCAATGTCAAAGCTATCAAGGGTGAACTCCTGCCAGGTATACTCCATGGGGATGCCCCTGTGCATGATCATCGGTAGGGTGGCTATTTCATCCAGCATGAAGAAGGTGCTGTAATGGGCGTTGATGGTCCCCTCCAGGCTCCCTTCATACCCAAAGAGGTCAAGGTAGAAGGTGAAGTCTGAAGTAGAAAGGCTATGGTACCTGATGATGCCCGCTGTCTGCAGGCACTCCCCATTGGGGAACATAAGGGTAAGGTAGTGCTTGCCTCGGGCATCACCGCTTCTTTGCATGCCTGAGACACCCCGGGAGTACAGCAGGTGCTCCTGACCTGTCAGCAGGTCCATAATGGTCAGGAAGTCATCCTTCATCCCTTCCTTGATGACAAAGTAGCACCAGAAGGCAGGGCTCTCCTGCCAGAACGACAGGACTTTCCTGGCCTTGGCGGTCAACACAGCCTCATGCTTTGCATGCAGCTTCGCCATGGCCCCACTATCAGTGAGGACCAGGGACAGGAAGTAGTTGCCTACACTCAGGTGGCCATACTCTTTAGGATACCGAGCAGTATTGCACTGTGCATAGATTTCCCGTATAGATTTCTGCAGGCTCCTGTTATCCCATCCCCAATCAATGATGAGTTCTTCAACCTCATCAAATGCCTTGCTGTATGCCTTGCAAACCTCTTTGATCGCTGTGTAGTTCATACCCTCAATAATACAGGAGATAAGGCAAATGGCAATAAGGGAAAACTGCTACAAAGGAAAATGACAACACATTGAAAACGGCAACAAAGGGAAGAGTGGTGCCCTCCAAGAAGAGCCATCAGACATTGACCTTTCTTACCAGGCTGAAGAAACCCTCACTGCCCTGCCTGACCACAGCAACGCTAGGACAGGCTTTGAGGGGCCCGATACCATGCATGTGCATTCGCCTGAAGATGGTAGGTGGTTGTTTGAGCAGTTCCATGCTGAAGTTGAAAGCTAGCTTGCCTATGACAGGGCCTTGGCACCACAGGAGTATGAGCTTGCCCAAAAGTTAGCAAATGAAGGGTTTGCAATGGGTAAAGGGGGATCTGAGAGGCGGCTGGCCGCTGGTTTCAATTGGGGTGAGCTTCTCTTTAGGATTTTCCAGGAGAGTGGGAATACCGAAGAGATGCGAAGCCTTGCCAAATCATTCCTGTTTGGTGGAGACATAGCCTATTCCGATATCCTGAAAGCGAGCTATGAAGAAACAGCTTGGAGAGCTGTTGTTGATGGTCTGCTTGATGAACTGGAAGCCGGACAAGACACTGGCTACCCGTCTAATCCCTTTCCCGAACTCCTCAAGAGAGAGAAGAGGTTCCACAGGTTGCTTTCCTTTGTACAGAGAGGCCCTTATCAGGTGCGAAGATTCCTACCTACCTTTCAAGCAGAGGTGTTTGCCTTGTATAGGCAGATCATCCTGGAAAGGGGAGGGGAGGCTGTCAGTTGTGGCGAGTACTGTAGTTTGGCTTCCTTGGTCAAGGAGCTTGTATCAATTGGAGGGACTGCCATTGCCCAGGAGTGGGTACTCACCTTGGAGCCAAGATGCAAGAAGAGGCCGGCCCATAGGAGGCAGGGTGAGGGGGATGAATTGCGGAAGCTTAGGCTTTTGCAAAAAAGAGCTTTACCAACAACTACAGAGGGGGTAACAGAGTTTGCATACATGGATACTCTGCTAAGCCAAGTACTGCTATATTAGACAAAAGAACAGCAAATGGCCAAAAATAAAAACAAACGTAGAGGGCTTTACTTTCTGTCACGTAGGGCTCTGATGCTTTTGTTCAGGTGCCTCCTGATCATGACCCTGTAGCGGAAGGACTGGGTATATGCTTCTGATTCGGGGTGCTGGGTAAAGAAGTCATCCGGGGTGTCGAATATGCCCAAGTCCTCCTCTGTCGCCTCGTTCTGGACATAGGTGTCGGTATTGTTCCACTTGTTGGGAGGATTCCTGAAGTTGAGCACTGCTATGCCGTAGCCATAGAAGCTACCCATATAGTCGGGGAACTTCCTTTGTAGGTTTGTTAGGTAGGCTGTGTCTATGATGTGCCCTTCCAGTGCTAGCCACTTGTTGTTGTACAACACCTCCACCCAGGCATGGAAAGGGCGCTTGGGCACAGCCTTGTAGCTGAGCTTGGGCAGGAGGCCCCTGAATATGATTTTGCGTATGGTCATGGTATGGAAGCGACAGGGCACTCCTACCCCCCTGAGCAGGGCCATCAGGAGGGTGCTTTTGGTAATGCAGTTGCCATACCCTTTTTTTAGGATTTTGGATGCGGGAAGGGCGAATGATTTGGTATACCCGTACGCGATCTGGTCGCGTACGAAGGTATAGACCTCCCCTATGAGGGTGGCCTTTTCCTTGATGGTGTCCCAACCTTTGCTTGTGATGAGCTCCTGGATGGTGGGGTGTATATAGTCCAAGAGATGGCTTGGTTCCAAGTACGTCAACTGTTCGTTCATATATGGGACCTCTACAAATACCTGGATTTGTATCGTTGTTCCTTGTCTAGTAATAGGAAGCCGGACTTAAGCCGCTAAAATAAGGAACCCTTATCTTTTTGATTCGGGTATCCTACTGATAAAACATACAAATAACAATATTTGTTACAGTTTAGGGGTTGTATATTGGGTGATTCGGGGTTTTTCTGTACATATGGGCTAGTTTGTAGTAGAATCGGGGTACAACAAACGTGATGAAGGATGGTTGGTGATGGAAGCATACAATGCACTGCAAGCCCTGATGAAAGGTCCCTTGCCTTCGCTGTTCTTTTGCATAGGGGATCCTGTGGTGGGCAATCCCACCGAACATATGGTCCAGACTGCCTTCAGCTCCCTGGGGTTCTCCGGCAGGTACCTTACCTGCCGAGTCACCAAGGATGAGCTTGCCCCTGCTGTGTGGGGGTTGCGTGCCCTAGGCTTTGCCGGGGGCAACGTGACAGCCCCCCACAAGCAGACAGTACTGCCTTTCCTTGATGAGTTAAGTGAATCGGCCCTGTTGGGCAAGGCGGTGAATTGCATTACACGAAGGCCTGATGGCACCTATTATGGGGACAACACTGACGGTAAGGGTTTCCTGCAGTCCCTTACTGAGAGAAACCTAACAGTCAAAAACAAGAAGGTAGTTATCCTGGGATCTGGAGGCGCTGCCTCCGCCATTGCAGTCGAGCTTGTCCTGGCAAAGGCTGGGGAGGTTGTGTTGGTCAACAGGACAGAGGAGCGTTCACGCTCCCTGGCCAAGAGGCTTTCGGGAGTCTCCTCCACAATCCTTTCTGTCGACCGTTGGGTGGGCACCTACAGCATCCCCCTTGATGCTGATATCGTGGTGCAGGCTACCTCTGTCGGGTTGTTTTCCCCTACTATGTGTGTTGATGTTGCGTTTCCTCAAAGAAAAACTCCGCTTATAGCATGTGATGTTGTATTCAATCCTGTCCGTACGTTGTTTTTACAGAGGGCGGAGGATGCCGGTTGCACCCTTGTTGATGGTTTGGGCATGTTGGTGAACCAGGGCATCCTTGGCATACAGCAGTGGACAGGGAAAGCACCTGATGCACAAGGGATGAGAAGGGCTCTGGAGGAGGCTTTTGGTGTCTAGTGACACTTTCAAGTTAAACCGCTACTATGGGCGACAATGAAGTATTATTGTATTGCATGCAGGACAGGAGTTGAGGCCAAGACACGGGCCCATCTGAACAAGTACTTTGACAGGGAGTTCGGGGACCTGAACGATGTAAAGGTCTTCTACCCCCAAAGGCGTATGTTCGAGCGACGCAAGGGAAAGAAGCTGGTCACAGACCAGCCCATTCTCCCTGGGTACCTGTTGGCCTCCAGTGAGGCCGATCTGCAAGATCGGGCACACGAGGTCAGAAGGGTCCCAGGCTGCTACGGGTTCCTTCGCAACCTGGACAAGACCATTGCCCTGCAGGGGGCGGACATGCAGTACGCTGCCTGGATCATGGGCAACAAGGGGACCATCAAGCCGAGCAAAGTTGAATTCAAGGAAGGGCAGCCCATCAAGGTCCTGGAAGGGCCCCTGATGGACCTGCATGGTACTATCCTGAGGGTCGACCGCAGGAGTTCAAGGGTTTTGGTGGCGTTTGAGTTTGCCAATGAGATTCGCAAGGTAAGCATGCCGGTGGAGTTTGTTGGTTCTGACAAATAAAATCTTGTATGGATATAGATGAAATCTGTATGGGACACCCTCATTATCAAAGGGCAGTAGGAGAGGCGATGAGCCCTCCTACTGCCCTGTTGGTAGCATACAGACCTTCATAACAACCAATATTCTCACCTACTCGCCTACATCCCTTACTTGCAACAACAGCAACAACGCCTCGGTGCCCTTGATGGTATACTTCCCGGTCTTGGTCTCTTCAGCGTTGGGTCTCTTGGTGAGTGAGCAGATGCCTCGGGTGCACAACAACTTCTTGACGAATTTACTGAGCGCCTCGATGAACTCTTCAGGCTCGGCATAGAATGGCTTTATCTCCGCAGGGATCCACTTCAGCAACTCAATGGCATAACTGCGAACAGGGACCCATTCCCTACCCTTATGCAAAAGGATCCAGATAAAGGCATTCATCAGTGGGAATACAAGTTCCTGGTCAAAGGTAATTGCAAACAAACGTTCTATGTTTTTTAGCATCCCATATCTAGCGAACTCAGCGGCAATATCCTCACTGACAAGTTGAATAAAGTGCCTTTGGGCTTCTTCAGAATCTGCGAGGCTGATAACAAATATCTCAGAATCAGAGAGGCTATTGTACAAGACCTCATCTATCTCATAATCAGGGGGCATGGGCAGGTCTTGCAACTCATAGACCTTCTCTTTTTCAGGCACTTGGAACATGACATATTCATAGTCCTCATCAAAGTCATCATCAAATACTTCATTAAATTCTTCAAGGACTTCCTCTTCAGAAAGATCGTCAACCCTTCTTCGGATGTTTTCCACATCTTCCCTCTCCATACCTGTTATCTTGCATACCGCATCAATGTCTATTGGCTTTCCATTTATCATGGCATCAAGATAGACGCCATACAACGCCAGCTCTTGGTCGTCGGAGCCTCTTTTCTCAACAGCCCTAGTATACTCCTCCCGCAGTTTTTCCAACTCCTCTTTGTAATCTTTCTCCTTTGTATCCTTTGGTTCCCTATATTCGATGATTGGTTCGAACTTGTTCCAGGGTTCAGGTATGTTCAGACCTGTCAATGCATGTTGCAGAGAACCGCTGACGAGGTATGAGGGCTTCGTAGGAATATTGAGCATAGGATAGGAGCGATTCAACAGCGCAGAGAGGAAGGCATAGGAAATTTCAGTGTTGGTATAGATGCCCATTTCGTCAGTAGCATCGTCTCTGAGGATAAGCCCATCCATAGCCGAGGGGAACCTTTGAAATTCCTTGAAATTGGGAAGATCCTGCATGCTTGTATCAATAACTTTGTATGTGAATTTATGTATTGTTCCCTGTGTTGTGGAAAACCACTCCCCGCCCAGTTTTTTGCTGTCGAAATCTGGCAGGGTGAAAGGTTGCCAGATGAACAGCATGTCGTGGCTGTCCTGCTTCAGAACTGGGATATTAGCGATATCATCCAGCTTGAAGAACCTGATGAAGTGCTTGTGGATGATGGCCTGTAATCCCTCCTCAGGCTTGAACAGGGTGCAGTAGTAAAGGAAATCGGACACAAGGATCCTGTAGTATTTGATCGTCCCTACCGTCTGCAGGCACTGTCCGTTGGGCTGCATCACGCAGAGAAAGCGCAACGCGTCTGCATCATCCAATTTTTGAAAGGTAGAGATACCCTTGGAATGCAAGATATGTTCTTCTCCTGTCAGATGGTCAACGATCAGATAGAAATCGCCAGACAGATGCTCCTTAACTGAGAAGAAACACCAGAAGGCCGGATGTTTCTCCCAGAGGGTGAGGGCTTCAACCCCTGCTGGTATAAACTCCTTTTCATAGCGAGTCCTCAACTGCTTCATGGCCTTGGGGTCCTGGAAGACCTCAGCGATCAAATAGAGGTTTGCATCTTGCATCTCATTATCCATCGCTACCTGATCAGGACCTGATGCCAGGATGTTAAGCATCATGTTTTTGATAGGCTTCTTGCTGTGACCCCACTCCCATGCCCGTTGTTTTACTGCTTCAAATCCCTTGGAAAAGAGAGTGCAACGCTTCTTGAGTTCCGTGTAGTTATTCATAAAAGCATTCTACAGGAGTTGGTATAAAAGGGAAGAGGAAAAACATAGATAAAGGAAAAAATATCCAAGCCAAGAAACAATGGTCGATGATGTAAAAGAGTGGCACCCCACAGCTTGGAGTGCCAAAAGTTTGCTCTATCAAGAGTGCCAGTACCTTAGTTATCCCTTAGCCAAGGTGACAGCCATGACATATTCTGAAGGCTGCAGTAAGTATCCAAACGCATCTGTTGCCTTGATCTCATAGGTACCTTGCTTGACTTGAGCGGGTGTAAGACGAACCTTCATCGAGCAGATTCCTCCGTTAGAGAGTGTTTCCTTGGTGAAGCGGCTGAACGCCTCTATGAAATCCTCTGCCACAGGATACTGCTTGAGGATAGCCTGGGGAAAGAGCGAGAGTATCTCTATGGCATAGCTACGAAGCGGAAGCCATTTGTTGCCCATGTGGTAGAAGATCCAGAAGAAAGCGTTCATCACGATGAAGGCGATATCCTCGCCGAAGTTGTCGTAAAACATATCCTCCACAAAGGTGATATGCCCGAACTCCTTGATCACCTTCCTACCGGCACCCTTCGTAATCTTGGTGAACTGGTCCTCGGTCTTGCTATCCTCAAAGACTTCAAACATCTTTGACTCTTGAGGTCAGAATCAAAATGTAGCTTTATGGCATCGGAAGGGATTGGGTAGCCTGTTAGAGTAAACTCCTTGTCTTCAGGGGGGACTTGGTAAGGGGTCTTGGCCCTGGTATTTTTCTCATGTTGGTCCTGTATTCGTTGGATTGCGCTTTCCAGCTCGTGCATCGCAAAGCCTGTTCGTTTACAAAAAGCCTCCCTGTCGAAAGGAGTCCCTGCATCCAGTGTTTTCTGGCTTTCTTCCAGAATCTGAAAGGTTAGCAAAAGATCACTCAAGCCCTTCTCAAAGCGGGCTTTTCTTTCTTTTGGGGTGAGCTCTGTCTCATCTCTATCCGAATCTTCTTGCATTTTGTCTCCTTGTTGTTCATCTAAAAGAGGTAGATCTCTGCAGGCTTCAGCATAGCATAAAACGCCTCTGTTGCCTTAATCCTATATAAGCCCAACCGTACCTCATCAGGGGTAGGTCTCGTCTGTATGGTGCAGATAGCTCGGTTACAGAGAACCTTCTTGACAAACGTGCTGAACTTCTGGATATACGCATCCTGGGTAAGGTAGTGGGGTATTATGGATGAAGGTATCCATTTTGCTACCTCTATGGCATAGCTACGTACTGATGTCCACTGCCCCCCTTTATAGTAAAGGATCCAGAAGAAGGTATTCATCAGAGGGAGGGTGAAATGTCTTCCAAAGGTTGGGACAAATAGTTCAGCGATGCAGTCTAGGACACCAAATTCATGAACATCCCTAACAAAGGCCTTATGGGCAACCTGAGAGAACAGCTTCTCCACTTCTTCACTTTCGTTACACTCAAACAGGTCTGAATCTATCAGGTCCAAATCCAATACAGCACGATCATACTGGGCAGGTAGTGGCCATCCTGATAGTTGATATGGCTTGTCGATATCAGCGATCTCAAAGGTACATTCTGTGGGTTTGTCTCCAAAAGAAATCTTACCAGAACGGCCTTTTTCAAGTAGGCTATCAAAAAAAGAGATCCCAGGCGTATCTTCAAACATATGCAAGATCCTTTCTGCCTCTTCTGCGCCCATTCCAGTTGCCTTGCAGACCTTTCCTACATCCAGACGCTTTCCCATGAGGTGGGCTTCTATGATCATATTTGTAAAATCGTTGACTGCCTTGTCAAAGACAGGGTTACCGACAACTCTCGTGTTCTTTTCGTTTTTCATCTTTTTCTCTCATATATGGTTCACCTTTCTGGTTTCATCTCTGTATATTAGTATCATCAGTATGCATCATGGCGCGTATGTTCTGTAGAGGGTGATGCTTTGCTACAACCCCATCGGCTTACCCTAGTTTATAGCATAAGGTTCACCTTCCCCCTAAGGTATCAGCGATCACCTCATCTGATAGTCTGACCAAGGTCTTGAAGGCAACAGTTGCCCTGATAGGGAACCTGCCCTCTTCAATATCTTCGGCAAGAGGAGTTGCCTTGCTGGTGCAGATGCCCTTTGGGACAAGGACTTCTAGGGTGAAAAGGCTGAAAGCCTCGATGAATTTTTTTGGATGGGTATAGTACTCGATGATAAGCTCCCCAAAGAGTTTGAGCATCTCAAGGGCATAGCTACGAACGGGCAGCCACCTGTCGCCATTGTAGGAGAGGATCCAGAAGAAGGAGTTCATCAGGATACACGCGATAGCCTTGTCAAAGTGACGCATAAACATAGCCTCCACAAACCCAACCAAGCCATACGCCTCGATCTCCCGGTCAAAGGCCTTATCTGTCAGTATGGAGAAAGCCTTCATCACATTAGGGTCTTGAGCTACTGAAAACAGGTTTGAGTCTACTAAATTAGAGTCAAAGTAGGGTTTAAGGGCATCAGGGGGGATGGGGAACCCTGTTAGCTCAAACGCCAAGTCTTTTGGAGATACCACGTAAGGAAGCTCAAATTCATCCTCCACCAACTCCTGGATGATCGCCTCCACCTCCTCGATGTCATAACCCGATAGGCTACAGAACCCCTCCACATCAAAAGGAACACCTGCATCCCTGGCGGGGCAAAAGGCATACTTCACCTGCAAAAACATCGATACCTCATACATTGCTTTTTCTTGCTGGGCTCGTCGCTCTTGGAGGGTCAAGTGAGGTTCCTCGCTATAGTATTCGTCTTGCATCGTCTTTCCTTGGTATAGCTTTGTCGTACAGATGGGCCTATCAGAGCCTTTACTCCTCAGAAGAACCGAAAAGGCTATAAAACATCTCTGTTGCCTTAATGGCATACAATCCATCTTCAACCTCATCAGAGGTAGGTCTCCCTTCCAGGGAACAGAGAGAGCGGTTACACAGCACCTTCTTTACGAACTTGCTGAAGGTCTCTATATAGTCCATCTGGTCAGAGAAGTTGGGAACTATATCGGAAGGTATCCACTTCAGCATCTCAATGGCATAGCTGCGTACAGGCACCCATTCAACTCCCTTTTCATAGAGGATCCAGAAGAAGGTATTCATCAGAGGGTAGGCGACTAACCCGTCAAAGTTCTTGAAAAACAGATTCTCAATAGAGCCAAGTACACCATACTTCTCTATCTCCTTGGCATAGGTCTTATTGGCAAGCTGGATATACTCTTTCTCTATCCCTTCACTCACGTCGAACCCAAAGAACTCTGAATCTGTAAGGCCCAGATAGATGAACTCTTTAAACTCATCCCCAGGTATCTCTATGCCTGTCAGCTCAAATTCCTTATCGGCATCAGCAACCTCGAAGGTGGCCACCTGGTTGAACAGTTCATCAACTTCATCGTCATCCTCAAGAAAATCATCATCATCGTCATCATCAAAAAACCTGCGGTAGGCAGATATTCCAGACATATCATCAAAAGAATCCTCGTCATCATCGCCAGCAAAAAACCTCCCATAGGAAGACCGTGCAGACCCCTCGTCAAACATATGCAAGATATTGTCCACCACATCCCGCTCAAGACCTGTTGCCTTGCACACTGCATCCGTATCCAAAGGCTGCCTCGTCTCAGTAGCTTCGATAAACAGGTCTAGCAGAGCTCTTTCTGTATTTTTCCATCCCTCATCAGCACTATCTTCTTGTTCTTCTGTTTGGTCTTGTTCTGTATCTTTTCCCCTGGTCTCTTTTTTATTCTTATCTCTGGCTTGCTTTTTCTGCTTTGCTATCTCCATCATCTGACTAGGTGTTCCCATCATCACCGGTTCACTCTCATGCTCGATCATCGGCTCGAACTTTTTCCATGAGATGGGAAGATCCATATCAGCCAACAAGGATTGCAGGGCAGGTGAGATGAAGACTGAAGCCTTCTTAGGGAGCTTGAGATCAGGATATGCACGATTGAGTATGGCTGAGAAGAAGGTGTAGGCAGCTTCTGTGTTATTGAAGAGGGCCATCTCCCCTGTTGTAGTGTCCCGCAGGATCGATCCTGCCATGATAGGCTTGGTCGTGTCGAAGAGTTTTCTGTTGGGAAGGTTGTCCATGCTGGAATCGACTTTGTCGAGTGAGAACCGCTGGAAGGTATCCAGTGTATCTAATTTCCATGTTCCTCCTAGCTTTGCACGTTCAAAATCTTGCAACTTGAATGGTTGCCAGGAAAATCCCATGGTGTATATCTGGTGCATGATGGCGGGGAAATTGGCTATGTCGTCCAGCTTGAAAAAGGTGGCGTAGTGCTCCCTCAGGATGGCCTTCAACCCTTTCTGAGGTTTGAACAGCGAAAGGTAAAACCTGAAGTCGGAGACAGGAATCCTATAGGACTTGATAGCTCCCACTGTCTGCAGACACAGCTCGTTGGGGAGCATCAGGCAGAGGAAGCGCAGGTCTTTTGCATCATTCTTGCCAAAGAACGATCTGACAGAGCCTGACTGCAGGATGTGTTCCTTCCCCGTAAGCTGGTCCTCGATCAAGATGAAGTTGCCATTGAGGTGTTCCTTGACAGAGAAGTAACACCAGAAGCCTGGGTTCTCTTCCCAGTAGGAGAGTACTTCCAACCCCTCCGGTTCTAATTCGTCCTCGTGCTTGCTTTTCACTAGGCCAATAGCCTTGGGATTTTGGAAAAACTCAGAGAGAAGATAGAGGTAGGCAGTAGCTATGGGGTAGTCTGTCAGGATGTTGTCTGTAGAATAGAGGCTATAGACCTTATCCATCACAGCGGTAATCTCTTTCTTGCTATGGCCCCATTCGCTTACAAACTCTTCTATGGCACTAAAGCCTTCGTCAAAGAGGGCGCAGATTCTTTTGAGTTCTTTATAGTCGTTCATACTGACTATTTTACAGGAGATGGCTAAAAAGGAAAGGGGGAAATGAGGAAAAGGGAAAAGAGGTGGCTACTCACCCCTTGTGTTTCCAAGATCAGAATTACTTGATTCCATACCATAATAACAATATAACGTTGATATATGGAGGGTTGTTATATGCCAACTATTCGACCAAGTTCCGATCTGAGAAATAAGTACAACGAGATTTTTGAGTTTTGCCATCAGTATCCAGAACCAGTATTTATCACCAAGAATGGAAGAGGTGATCTTGCAGTGATGAGCATTGAAACCTACGAAATGCTCACGGGAAAAATGGAGCTTTACCGTCTTCTCGATGAAGGAATGATAGCGAGAGATGATGGTGAGGTTCGACCTACGAAGGAAGTATTCGCTACTATCCGAAACACGATGAAAAAGTGATGTACGAAGTACATTGGACAACAACGGCCCAAGATGATCTGCTTTCCAGTATGGAATACATCTCACGTATGCCCAAAGCTCCAACTGCCGCAGAAAAGCTCCTTGATGAGATAGAGGTGGAGACCATTGATGGGGATGGGATGCAAGAACAGTCTCGATAATCAGAATGATGTATGCCAGAAGAGACTGGATGAATATATTGGGCAGATCTTCACGGTAACCTCTTATTCAGCGCTCTGGTCCCCCTCCCCCGATAAGGTTCACGAAACCTGTTCTGATGATACGAAACCCCCTCATACAAACCTGCAGGTAGTTCATAGTGATATATAGGTACCTCATGGAAAATACTAGGATCCAATACAAACCACCAACTAGGAGCTTGGGTAGATCAGCTCAAGGGTACGGTATTGATTGCTACATCTTCTGAAGGCTGCAGCAGGCAAAAGAACGTTTCTGTTGCCTGTATGCTGTATGTCCCGTTGTAGCTTGTAGTATTTGTGGGCTCCTTTTCCATGATGCAGAGGCCTCTGGTGCAGAGGACCTTTTGCACGAATGTGCTGAATGTACTGATAAACTGCTTGTGATCATCAAATTGCGAAAATATTATCTCAGGGATCCACTTTAGCATCTCAATGGCATAGCTACGAAGAGGGACCCACCCTTTGCCTTTGTGCAACAAAATCCAGAAGAAGGTGTTCATTACGGGGAAGTCGAGCTCATCAAACATACCGGTAAACAGTTCTTCAATGCTGACAAGGGGGCCAAACTGTATGATATCTTTCGAAAAGCCAGAAATACCAAGTTGGAGAAGCTGCTTTTCCGCCTCTTCTATGCCATTGAACGTATAGAGCCCTGACTCAAAAAGATCTTGGCACAAGCAATCTTCATCCTCAGGTATTGGCCAGTTCTTCAGTTCAAACTTCTTATCCTCTGGAGGCACTGCAAAGAACGTGATGGTTGTATCATCATGGCTCTCTGCAAAAATGTCTTCGCCTGTATCAAGATCCTTTTGGTTGTTCATGGCATCATTCTACAGGAGTTGGGAAAAAAGGGAAGAGGAAAAAGAAGCGACTCGGATACAAAAAGATTCCCTTAGAAAATATTCAACATAAACGGGGTAGAGAAGTCGCCTTAGCTGAGTACCAATACTTGGGACTGGAATGATTAGTAGCTCTGATACAAGCAAACCAGAGCAAGGAAAAAGAAGATACAAAGAGATGTGCAGTAGCTAGAAGTAACATTGGCACCCCACCTTCATGGAGTGCCAACATACGAGCCTTTCACAACTATTCTACAATGTACCAGGAACACATACAGCTCAAAGAGTGCCCTGCGTTACAGCAAAGCCTAGGTATCGAGCACCACATCGTCTGAAAGCTTCAACAGGCTATAGAAGGCCTCTGTCCCTTTGATCATGTAGGTTCCTTTTTCGATCTCTTCTAGGGTAGGTTTATTTGTTAGAGAACAGATGCCTAGGGGGGAGAGTTTATTAAAGACGAAGAGGCTGAATACATTGATGAACTCTTCATCATCCTCAAAATCTTCAAATATAAGGCCTGGGATCCACTTCATCATCTCAATGGCGTAGCTACGAAGAGGAACCCACTTCTTGCCCTTGTGCAACAGGATCCAGAAAAAGGTGTTCATCAAGGGATAGTCAATCTCGTGTAACTCTTCAAACTCCTCTATAAACATTTCTTCTATGAAAGCTAGTATCCCACTGGTGATAATCTCTTCTGCAAAGGCCTTGGGGGCTTCTTCAATAATCAGCTTTTCTGCTTTTTCACTGTCGCCGACAGAGAAGAGATCCGAATCAGTAAGGCTCTGGTACAACAACTCTCCATCCTCTTCCTCATCCAAAGGCATGGGCACGTTTTTTAGCTCAAACTTCTTGTCTTCAGGTGGTACTTCGTAGAACTCCTCTTCATCAAAAAAATCATCAAACAGATCTTCAAAAAAAGACCTCCTATCAGTAGTTTTATACTCATCCAGTACTCTTTGTGCCTCTTCGCTGTCCATTCCTCTCCCCTTACTGATGGCATTGCTATCAAAAGATTTTTTCGTTTCACGTGATGCTAGGTACAAGTCCAGCAAGCCTTTGGAATGCTGGAGTGTTGGATTCTCAGAGGGTAGCTTGTCATACCCTTTCCAGGGAAGGGGAATGTCCATGGAGAGCAGCAGTGTATGTAGTGATGCACAGATGAAGACAGAAGGCTTCTTGGGGAGCTTTAGTTCAGGGTAGGATCTTTTTACCAGGGCCGAGAGGAACGTGTAGGCAACCTCTGTATTGGTGACAATGGCCATCTCTCCGGTGGTGGTGTCCCTAAGGATGGAGAGTGCCATGACACGGGGATTTGTATAAAAAAGCTTTTTGTTGGGAAGTTTGTCCATGCTGGAGTCAGGATCATACAGAGAGAATCGCTGTTGAGCTTTCAAAGTCGTTCTATCCCATGTTCCACCCAGCTTGTTGATATCGAACTCGGGTAGGGTGAATCCCTGCCAGGCAAATCCCATCTCTTGACCCTCACAGATGAGCAAGGGGATGTTTGCAATTGTATCGAGCTTGAAGAAGGTGGCGTAGTGCTCCTTCAATATGGCCTTCAACCCTTTCTGGGGTTTGAACAGCGAACAGTAGAATTTGAAGTCAGAGACAGGAATCCTAAAGGACCTGATGATCCCCACGGTCTGCAGGCACTTTCCGTTGGGAAGCATCAGACAGAGGCTACGCAGACCCTTTGAGCTTTCTCTTGCATATAGATTGTCCACTGATGGCGAATACAGCGTATGTTCCTCCCCGGTGAGGAGATCCTCTATCAGGGAGAAGTTCTCATCGAGCCTCTTTTTGACGGAGAAGTAACACCAGAAAGCAGGGTTCTTTTCCCAGAAGGTGAGCACTGATAACCCTTCAGGGGTTAACTCAGAGCTGTGTTTTGCTTTCAATAGGGCAATAGCCTTGGGATCCTGGAAGAACTCAGAGAGGAGGTACAGGAATGCAGAGCCCAAGGGATACCCTTTAATGATAGTGTCAGGGACATAGGTTTTGTATATCTCTGCCTTGACCTCTTCAATCTTTTTCTTGTTGCTGCCCCACTTGCCTACAAGGTCTTCTATATCAGCATAGCCTTTATCAAAGAAGACACAGAGTTCTTCGAGTTCTTCATACTGTTTCATATGACCATTTTACCGGTGTTTGCCAAAAAGGGAAGAGAAAAATATGGGCAGACAGAAAAATAAGAAGGAGTAAAACGAAGGAAGATATCTAGTAGGGCGAACTGGAGACAAGCAGAATATGCTGAGATACAGCCTTCGCCTGATCTTGCCCCTATCATGGTTAACCTTGTAAGGATCAACTAAGCAAACATGTTGATCTACTGTATGGTGTAGTGAAATGAGTATCAGGATACCCTGGTGTGGTTTTGCTTATACAGACGAATTGATTTCAGGATATATGGTACCCCATCAAAAGAGATGGAGTATCTGTTATCCCCTCAAAAATGACAAATATCTTCTCAAATCACATATACCCTTTCAAAAATGATGGAGTATTAGGGTAAAGAGTGAGATGATTCAGCAAGGAGTGATGAAGATTCATGCATAATGTGTTTTTGCGACAGGCGATTATCCATAGAGGTTTTCCCTTTGATGTAGTTCTGAATATCCCTAATGATGTGACTCTGGCTGCAATGGAAGCGGCAGAGAATAACGAGGATATGTCAGGTCCTTTTGAAAGCGTTTCAAGCTTGATGGATGAATTGAAGACGTAAGCCCTAATTTACACGACAGTTCAGAAATGATTACAAGATGGCGGTCAAGAGAGGTTGTGATCCGGAAAAGTGGGAAGAAGTGATTACGATTCTTTGTGATGAGCAGTCATTACTTGAGCTATCTCGGGATCAATCTCTTGCCAATTCCACAAACTATTTGGATATGAGGGATTGCCATATACAACCAGATTGGTTACTTGTTTATAAAATTACCCAGACAACACATATCTTGAAGCTTGTCAGAACGCGAACGCATAGCGATTTGTTTTGAGGAATGTGAATAGATCAAGATCAACTTGGATGTGATAGACCGGATAATCTCTCCACCCGTAGATCCTGTATACGACGGATTGTAACTAATAAGGAAGAGCAGTTGGGATGTTGCATTTGATCGTTTTGTACAGGAGTGAGGCTATAGGGGAATAGGGGCTTTTGGAATAGCGCATTATTCAGTTACAGCAGGTCGATGGAATTATTATTCTCTTGTGACCGTCGGCTAAAGACCAATACCCATTAGGCCCTGCAAAAATTCGAAGTCGCTTAATCATGGCTGTAAAGCTTGATTTTTTTCTGCAAGATAGGCACGCTTGGCTTGATGGTTCCTATTATTGTCTTCGTACCATCACACTCTTCACGGACAATCGTGGTTCCTTCCACATCGGTAAGGGGTAAGGAAGCGGCCCTTGCCGCATTAACGGCGTGGACTCCTGCTTGCGTAAATAACGCCTGCCGTTCCTCTATGGTTGCATTGTGTTCACGGATGATTTTTTTAGCCATATTGTAGTCCTCCTATGAGTTCATTATACTCTTTTTTTAACCACTCGGCTCATAAATCCCCGTTCTCTTAAGAGTGATTTTGTAGTATATCTTGGCATATTCGGGTTCTCTTTATGCATTCATAATGTTCTTAAATCACGAAAATCTTTGACCCATTGGACAGAAACAGGAAAAACGGGAAGAGAATTTCCTGAGTTTATGACCAGCCCCACAAAAAGAGCATGAAAAACTGCATCTGGGATTCCCAAATGCAGTTTTTTGATGATTTTCAAAGAATGTTTTTATCCTACCAAATTCTTCTTCTCTT
>Ga0265295_1002965_pt1 | contig 25594 bp, 21 predicted proteins | sample Munlansysbiofilm_FD_192503 | JGI IMG/M metagenome (GOLD analysis project Ga0265295, IMG submission 192503) | Leachate microbial communities from a municipal landfill in Southern Ontario, Canada - Methane capture system biofilm | ecosystem: Engineered > Solid waste > Landfill > Unclassified ... | reverse complement strand
GAACAATAGAACAATAGAACAATAGAACAATAGAACAATAGAACAATAGAACAATAGAACAATAGAACAATAGAACAATAGAACAATAGAACAATAGAACAATAGAACAATAGAACACCTCGGCTTCGCTCGGCACATCGCATTTGAAGTAAGAACAAAGTTTAGTGCTGGTATTATTATTTGTTTGTGGAGGGGAAGTTGGTGAAAGTGGAGAAGTTGGTGTTTGAGTAAGAAACAGTGTCGGTGCTTTCGACTTACTTCGACTGGCTCAGCACACCGCCGCTCAATCACCTGGCAGTATGATAGACAGAATCGTAGGTGGTTGATTAGCCAGCCGGCGGACGAAACCACCAGTTAAAAAAAACACTAAATCTCATCCATTTTGGCGGAATAAAATATAAAATATTAAAAATAAACTAATATTGACATATCAAATATTTGCAAATTCATAATTTTGAAACTACTTTTAGGCTTTGCAAAAAAAAACTATGGATTATAGCGACAACACACAATTAAAACTTGCACAAGATTTTGTATTGCACACAAATCGCAATATATTTCTTACTGGTAAAGCTGGTACAGGAAAAACTACGTTCCTACATAATTTAAGACATTCAACTCCTAAACGCATGGTTGTTGTTGCTCCAACTGGTGTAGCAGCAATAAATGCAGGAGGTGTTACAATACATTCGTTTTTTCAATTACCTTTTTCTCCATTTATTCCTGGAACTGAATTTAAAAAGCAAGATTCAGGTTCCTCACAAAACTTTGTCCATAAACTCAATCGCAACAAAATAAAAATTATCAGAAGCTTAGATCTTCTTATAATAGATGAAATTAGTATGGTGCGTGCCGATTTACTTGATGCTATTGATGATGTTCTAAAGCGTTATCGCCGCAACGATAAACCATTTGGAGGCATACAGCTTTTAATGATTGGCGATTTACATCAACTTGCACCAGTGATTAAAGAAAACGAATGGTCATTAATACGAGATTATTACAAATCTCCGTACTTTTTTAATAGCATAGCTCTAAAAAGAACCGACTTCACAACAATTGAACTAAAACATATATATAGGCAGGAAGATCGAGTTTTTATTAATTTGCTCGGCGAAATTCGTGAAAATGAACTTTCAAACGAATCGATAAATTTATTAAACACAAGATATATACCCGATTTTGTACCCGAAAAAGAAGATGGATACATCACTCTAACTACGCATAATGCAATAGCTGCAGAAATTAATCAAGCAAGAATGAGATCTTTGACAACAAAAGTTAAAAGATATCATGCTGAAGTAAAAAACGATTTTCCGCCTTATATGTTTCCTACTGAAGAGGAATTGGAGCTAAAAGTAGGAGCACAGGTAATGTTTATTAAAAACGACTCATCTCTTGATAAACTTTATTATAACGGTAAAATAGGTACAATTACTGGTTTTGATGATGAGCTAATTTTGGTGAATTGCGATGAAGATGACGAAGAAATATATGTCAAACCCGAAAAATGGGAGAATGTTAAATATACATTTAACGAAAGTACAAAAGAGATACAAGAGGAGGTAATCGGAAGTTTTACTCAACATCCTTTAAAACTCGCATGGGCAATTACTGTTCATAAAAGTCAAGGGTTAACCTTCGAAAGGGCTGTTTTAGATGTTAATAGAGCTTTTGCTTTTGGACAAGTTTATGTTGCATTAAGCAGATGTAAAACACTTGACGGACTTGTGCTAATCTCAAAAATTGCTCCACATTCACTTAAACCAGATTCGAATATTAAGGAATTTGATAATGAGTCTCGTCAAAATGAGCCAGATGATTATGAGCTTGCAAAATCGAAAGAAATATATCAAAAAGAATTATTGAGAGAACTATTCGATTTTTCGCAAATGAAAAAAATGTTTTTTACTGTTCGAAAGCGATATTCAGAGAATAAAACTCGATTTGCTACTTCTTTTGATAATATTTTTGACGAAATGATTAATTTATCAATGGGTGAAATTTTTACCGTTAACGATAAATTCGAACGTCAATTACAAATATTACTAAAAAATCCGCTTTTGCCAGAAGACAATGAAGCTTTATTGGACAGAGTAAAAAGAGCTTCCACATATTATGTTGCCAAAATAGAAACAATTTTTGTAAATAATTTTAAGAACTTGTATTTCGATGCCGATAATAAGGAAATTAAGAAAGATATAGCCGACATCATTGAGAAGTTTGAGTTTTCGGTAGTGTCAAAGTTAGCTGGTCTTAAAATTGCTGCAAATAATTTTAAACCAACAGAATATGTGCGAGAAATTGCCAATGCAGAAGTTGAATTTAAACCGACTTTCAACAAAAGGAGAACTTTTACTGGAGATAATAAAATAGAGAATAAAGACTTATACGCAGAATTAAATGCGTGGCGAAATTCGGTTGCCAAAGAATCTGGAGTTCCAATTTATATGGTTTTGCAACAAAAATCACTGAAAGAACTTGTCGAGAAACTACCTTCTGACTTAAAACAACTGGCTAAAATCAAAGGTTTTGGTAAAGTTAAAGTTATGCAATATGGTGAAGATATTCTCGATATTATTGATGAGTACTGCGAAATAAATGAAATTAATCGTGATGAGACAGTCTTTAAAGAACTAAAGCCAAAAAAAGAACCAAAAATAGACACGAAAAAACTTAGTCTCGATTTATTTCTTCAGGGAAAAGAGATCTCTCAAATAGCAAAGGAGAGGGGCTTTGTCGAATCTACCATATTTGGACACATCGCACATTATATTGCCTTGGGAGAGTTAGATTACACCGTACTAATTTCAGACGACAAATTTGACGAAATTAAAGCATATATCGAAACTTCGCAAAGCACTTCAATCAATGAAATTATGGATCAAACTGATAGGAAATTTACTTATAATGAAATTAGATTGGTTCTATCTTGTCTAAAATTTTCGTAGAGAATAATCTTAAATTCTTTTTTTTTGATTAAGATGTTTTATATTTGCGTGATTTTATGTATAAAATATTAAGCATATTAAGAAAGACAATAACTGGTATATCAGATTGGTTTTACCAACCTTTCAGTAAATATATATCTTTAGTTACCTTTAGATACGGTTTCACAGGTGGGCTAAATACCGTTCTTGACATCTTTTTATATTTTGTCTTTTACAATTTTGTTTTTAAAAAGCAAATGTTAGATCTTGGATTTTATGCAATAACACCTCATATTGCAGCATTCTTAGTGGTTTTTCCAATAACTTTTACAACTGGGTTTATGCTTGCTAAATATGTAACATTTACGCAATCAAAATTAAAAGGTAAAAAACAATTATTGCGCTATGGATTAACAGTTATGGGTGCAATAGCCTTAAATTATATTTTACTTAAGTTCTTCGTTGAAACATGTGATATATGGGCAACTGTCTCGAAAATAATTACTACTGGACTTGTTGTAATATACAGCTATTTTATGCAAAGATATTTTTCTTTTAGCGTAAAAGGTATTCCAAAATCATAAATTCCGTTTATAGAAAAAAAACACGCCTCATGAAATATGATGAAAACTATTTTGGAATTTATCAGCTTAGAAAAAGTCCTTTAGTACAGGCTTTAAAATATCAATTAGCAGAAAAGTTAGTAGAAAGATTGTACAACCAATTTAAGAAATTATCAAGCAATCAAATAAACCCATAAACACTAATCGTAAAGATATCTTTTAATGCTCTTTTTAGGAGTTTTTTCAAATTCTTCGTCACGAATAATTATTTTATTAACCTGCATGTACGTAGGAACGTCTTCGTTAACTCGTTTTTTATAATTTGCAAATACTTTTTCGATTTGTTCAGGTTTAAGATCAAACCTTTTTATTCGTTCTTGATCAGGATAGACTAATGCAATAATTTGGTTGTTTCTACCCACAACAATACTCTCACTAACTAATGGTAGGTTACTAAATTTAGACTCAATCTCTTCGGGATAAACATTTTGCCCAGAACCTGTAAGTATCAGACCTTTACTGCGACCTTTAATAAAGAGATAGCCGTCATCATCAAGTATTCCAAGATCGCCAGTATGCAACCAACCCTCTTCATCAAGAGCTTTTTTAGTTTCTTCTTCGTTTTTATAATATCCTAACATCACATTATCGCCTTTTAGCAATATTTCACCAACTTTTCCTTCCTTTTGTGCATCAATTTTGATTTCAAGTGTATCGACAACTTTACCAGCAGAGTATATTTTTGTAGTTTTATGGCCGTCATAGGTAATAAGTGGACCACACTCGGTCATTCCATAGCCAACTGAAAAATTAAATCCTATTGTTCTAAGAAAAGTTTCAACTTCGCGATTCATTTTTGCACCACCAATAACAACCTCCTTAAATTCACCTCCAAAAGCCTCACTTAGTGTTTTAAGAACTTTGCTGTAAACCAAGCCTTTAAGTATCGGTATCTTTAGTAAAACCTTAGCTAATGGTTTATCAATAGAAGGTTTTATTTTATTTTTGTAAACTTTCTCAATTACCAATGGAACAGACAAAATCAATCGCGGTTTAATTTCGCCAAAGGCTTTTACAATTATTTGTGGAGAAGGTAATTTACCAAGAAAAATAATAGTGCAACCTTTCGAAAATGGAAATAAAAATTCAAATGCTGCTCCATAACAATGTGCTAATGGTAAAAATGATACAATTCTATCGCCCGATTCAAGTGGCATATTTGCTCGTGCATATCGCACATTTGCTGCTAATGAGTTATGGTTTAGCATCACACCTTTAGGCTGCCCCGCAGTTCCAGATGTGTATAAAATAGCTGCTAATTCGGAATTCGGAATATGCTCTAACTTAAAGTTTTCCTTAGCTGATGCAGGATAATTTTTATTAAACGCTATAAAATCTGATGTGAAATCGTGAGCAACATTATAATCATCAAGATAATAAACCGTTCTAAGCTGCTCAAACTCATTAAAATCCATTTTATCACATAAAAATTCTGATATAAATAATAGTTTCGAATCAGAATGATTTACAAGATTATAAATATCTTTTGGCTTAAATTCCTGTAAAAGTGGCACTATTACTGCACCATAAGAAACAACCGCAATATATATAGTTCCCCAATTTGCAGAATTTTTACCAATTAGAGAAATTTTATCACCTTTTTTTATGCCATGTTCTTTAAAAAGATTGTGCATTCTTTCAATCTGTCCAGCAAGCTCGCCAAATGTTAAGCCTCCATTGTCATAGTCCTGTAAAGATGTTTTGTCCCAATTATTTAAAATAGCTTCTTCAAAGTAAGCAATCATGTTTTCTTTAATCATAATAAATATATTTTAAAACGTAAAATTAAGTATAAATTTTTAATTTTCAGCATTTATTCAACCTATTACTAACAAAGTTAATCTTTTTTGTTGGCAAATTACTTTTTAAATTTTCTAATATGTATTATGTTTGTACAAAAATTGCAAACTAAAAAATAAATATATTATGGCACAAGTTACTATTCACAGTCATGAGGAGTTTGAAGCATTCCTCGGAAAAGAAATTGGAACATCTGATTATCTGAAAATTACCCAAGAAATGATTAACAAATTTGCAGATGCTACTTTAGATCATCAATGGATACACACGGACACCGTAAGAGCTGCAACAGAATCTCCATTTAAGTCAACAATTGCACATGGATACCTTACTGTTTCTGTATTACCATATCTGTGGTTTCAGATATTAGAAGTTAAAAATATTAAAATGCTTGTTAATTATGGGATTGAAAAATTAAAATTTAATCAACCAGTATTAGTAAACGACGAAGTAAGAGTTACTACAAAATTAAAAAATATTTCTAACCTTAGAGGCATAACTAAAGCCGAAATAGTTGTACGTCTGGAGATTAAAGGAAATCCAAAACCAGCTTATGATGCAACGATTATCTTTCTTTATCACTTTGAATAAAAAAAACTTATGAATTTAAAACATTTTATCTTTACAACAGCATTATTTATAGTTGCTTTGTCAATATTTGCTCAAAACCCTTATGTTGAGCGGCAAGATCCATATCTCCAATTTGTTCATAGCACACCTATAAAATGCAAATTCCCTCCAAATACAAAAACAGTAATCTTGGCAGAGACTTTTCTTAAGACAGAAACAAATTATGTTAAAAATCTTGACGAATTGGGTAGAGTATATGAGTTTCATACGGAATCTCAAAGCAGTAAAGAGCACATTACATACACATGCAGCTATGGTAACAGCAAAGCAAGCACTGGAACATACACAGTCTTTTCTTCTACTGATAAAATAGACTTTGTTATCACTCACGAAAAAAATGAAATAGGAAATCCTGTTAGCCAAATTAAAAAAGATGGCAAAGCTAAACAAATCGAAAAAGTGATATGGTTATATAATGATGCTGATAAAATTGAAAATGCAAAAATCCTCGATGGGGAAAAAGAAGAATTAGTCAACGAATGGCAATATTCTTATGATATTGAAGGAAATCTCGACAGAATAATGCTTATTGATTCTAAAGGACGAACAGAGTACGAATGGGTTTATAATTGCAAGGAAGAGCAAAATTCAATGCCTACAATAAAATCTACAACACAAATATGCACGTGGAATGGGGAAGATAATGAGTATTTTACTGTTAACGAACAATTATTTGACGAAAAAAGCGGATTCAAACATCATATATGGAGATATTCACCAAAAGATTCATCGATTTGTGCATATTTGATTTATGATGAAACAAGAAAATTGATTTTAAAAGAAGAATATGACCATGACTACGAAAAACCACTTATGATTAAAAAATATCATAAAGGTAGCGTTGATAATAAAGGTGTTTATAAATATACTGACGGATTAATGACAAATTATTCAGAATATGATGCTAAAAACATTTTGATTCAACACCATCTATACATTTACAACGATGAAGGTTTTATGACACGTGCAAGGATTTATGACGATAGGAATAAAAATGAAAAGACAATTGTAATTAAATGCAGATAGTAAGTTTCCGCAAGAAAACTCCGATAACTGCATTACCACTCATTCTGAAAACAATTACTTCGACACTTCGGCGTTGCTCAGTGCTGGCAAGTTCTGTACATCGCATTTGCAAAAGCACATTCTTTTATTTTCATAATTCGCAATCCCTGTTTTCGAGGTTACTCGAAACTAAGATTATGTGCAATTATTGTAAGCTTGAGCTTATTAATGTTAGGTTCAAGTGGAACAAACCCTCTGCCATTAAATAACAGAAATACGTAAATACCCATTTATAAGGATATTTAAATACTTTACGATATAGATATTAAGTCAGTATTTACAACATTATCCTTTTCTTTCCCAACCAATTATAATTTTTCGTATATTGTAAGTTGTTATTTTAAATTAAGTATTTTGTTTTATTTAAAAATTATGAAATCATGAAAAAAACCACCTTATTACTTATAGCAATTCTTAGCTTACAATTGGTTTATGCACAGCAACACCCCGAGGTAAAACGAACTTGGCACTGGTATTTTGGCTGGAATGCAGGGCTTGATTTTAGCAGTGGTACAATGCAGGAAGATTTAAACGGACAAGTTTATATTGATGAAGGAGCCGCCTCAATTTCTGATACAGCAGGAAATTTACTGTTTTATGCAGGTCCAAATGGAGGAACCGAACCCGGCGAAAATAATATGACCGTTTATAATGCAAACCACGAAATAATGCAAAACGGAACAGATATAGATTGTGGCTGGAGTGGACGGCAAAACAGCATTATTGTTCCTTTGCCCGAAAGTGATAATATTTATTATTTGTTTACAATAGGACACTATTCTGGACCTTATGAAACTCAATTAGGCTTCAAATACAATATTATTGATATGAGTTTGGATGGCGGTATGGGAGCAGTAACACAAAAGAACATTGAAATATGTCCGAGTCCAACCTATGATACATTTAGCGAAATTCTCACAGCGGTACATCATGCAAATTGTAAAGATGTTTGGATAATGATTCATCGTCTTAATGCAGATGAATATCTTGCATATAAGTTATCAGAAGATGGATTGTATGGCGAACCGGTTGTAAGTCATATAGGGCATCATGATACAAATTGTATTGGCTGGGGAATGAAATTTTCTCCAAATGGTAAGTATGCTGTAGTAAACAAACAATATTCTACATTTTCGGATCTTTCAGAAATAGACACGTTAGATTTGTACAAATTTGATACTAATACTGGAGTTTTGTATGATTTAATATCAATTGGAATAGATACTGTATTAGCAGGAAAAGAATTTTCACAAGAAAATGATTTACTGTATACTTTTGAATTAAAAACAGTAATTAATATTAGTTTACCAAGAGTTTATCAATATGATATAAGCAAATGGCAAAAATCTTATATTATGGATTCCAAAACACTTATAGGTAGTTTTTATTTTCCAATACCCGATTTACACCTTACTCCTTTGAACACAATTATTATGAGCGGAGAGTTCATGGAGAACATAGGGGAGATAGAGCATCCCGACGTGCTAGGTATTGGCTGTTCAGTAAATGAGAATGCATATTATATTTCAAATAATCCCGGCTGGAACTTCCCAAATTTTGTTCGTTCGTACTTTAATACCGATAGCACAGCTTATAATAATTGCAATCCAGTTTCTACTGCAGATGTAATTAAAAATCAGGCTTTTGAGGTATTCCCAAACCCCTTTTCTAAACAAACAGAAATCAATACAAATAATCGTGAAATTATATATTATAATCTTTACGATATAAAAGGCAATCAATTATCTAAGAATAAGGATTATAAACTCAGGCAAAATGATGATGCCTATCTGTTCATCAATAAAAAACTGAAAGGAGGAATTTATTTATTAAGTGTAGTTTTTGCCGATAAAGGACAATTCAATATTAAACTTATTATTAACAATTAAAATTAACAATTATGAAAAAGACAGTTTTAATATTAGCAATTATGTTGCTAAGTAGTAGCCTATTTTCACAGTGGAATATATACTATGCTGGGAGGTGAATGCGATGAAATAAATGATATTAATCCATTATTAGTTGACTGGAAAATACCTTTGAATAATCATAATTTCGTGTTTTCGGGACAAGGTAATGTTGGAACAAATAATGTGGGAATTGGTATTAATGATTGCACCCCGCTTGCTAAACTTGATGTTTTGATAAATTCTGGTGTATATGTCTCTGCTGCAGTAAGAGGAATGTCTGTTGGAGCAATAGGCACAGGTTTTAGTTATGGTGTTTATGGCGAATCATGTAATGCTCATATAAGTGTTGGAGTGGAAGGGCGTGCTTTGTCTCCAACTGCTTTTAAAAATAATGGTGGTCGTTTTTTTGCTGATTCTGCAGCAATTAATTATGCAGGCTATTTTGAGGCTCTTTCATCAAATCCAAATTCTATTAATAATTATGGAGTTTATGCTGTGTGTCCTCCTATTGTTACTGGAGCATCTGGTAATTGGGCAGGTTATTTTAATGGACATGTTCATGTTGTAGGAAATATTACATATACTGGTGGCTTAAACTATGTTTCCGACCAGCAATTTAAACAGAATATTAACAATTATACTGGTGCTATTGAAATTATAAGAGAGCTAAGACCTGTCACTTTTCTATATGATACTGTGAATTATGATCTTAATTTTCCAGCAGAAATTCAATATGGTCTTATAGCTCAGGAAGTAGAACCATTTTTACCTGAACTTGTAAGCGATCAAATTATTCCTGCTAAATTTGATACTGCTGGTAATATTGTATCAGAAAGTATTCCATATAAAGGACTGAATTATCAGCAGCTAATCCCAATAATTCTTAAGGCAATTAAGGAATTGGATGAAACTATTGGTTTGATGCAAACAACTGAAGAACCTATATTAAAGGGCTCTGCGGCCGATTTAAAATATATCAACGACAGTCTCATCGGAAGATTGATTTTTTTAGAAAACCGTCTTAATAATCTTGAAGAGTTTGTCTTTAATAATTTGGGGGAAAACCAAACGAAAAACATGAATGATCCGGCTTTCCAACAGGAAGTAACACTTGAAAATACTAAAGCGATAGTACTTAATCAAAACCATCCAAATCCATTTAAAGAACAAACAACTATTAGTTTTCTTATTCCAGACAATATTGCATCGGCAAAAATTATATTTATAGATAATCTTGGTAATGTATTAAAACAAGTTGAAATCAATGATCGTGGTTTTGGCGAGTTAATTGTATATGCACACGATTTAAGTGCAGGACATTACACGTATTATCTTATTGCAGATGGTAAAACAATTGAATCTAAGAAAATGGTGCTAACAAAATAAATGTAACTTCGAAAGCCTTGTCTTTGACGCTTTAGCTGCGCTGAATTCGTAAACTCGGTTCTTGCTAACGCTAATCAACTAATAATAGATATATTACTTTACTGTTGTATAAACTGATATGTGATTTTACCATATTCAAGTTTGCCTCCGGCGGCAGTTGTAAATTTTGAATTTAAGGCTGCATTTCGAGCTGCGTTGCCGATACAATCTCCATCACCTGATGATTTTACCGATATTATATTAGCTGATTTTACACGTCCGTCAGTATCGATGCTTATGTTTATTATTACCGTCCCACCATGTCTGCAAGTAAAAACAGGGACTTCGATATATGTTTTCCCTCTTTTAGGGTTTTCGAGTTCAACAAAAACTAAAGCAGGACCTGCATAGGATTCATTAGTACTATTATCGGATTGTCCTGTTTTATTACCGGGAGTATTATTTTCTTTTAAATAATCTTCGTAGCTTGTATTCATCATTTTTTCATAATCATCACCGTACTTTTCTCGCAACATTTCAGCTTCATACATTGCTTTTAGTTTTTCTTGAGACATTGCTTGTAATTCTTCGGGAGAAGCTCCTCCACGGTAATTGCTACCAACATTCCGAATTTCATTAATGTATTGTTCTATGTCAATATCGCCGTATTTAGCTTCTGCATCTGTTTTTTCTTTCTCTTGTTCAATTTCATCCAAGTACTGTGGCTCAATTAACATATATGTTTCTTGGTATTGCACCTTAGTCTCTATACCAGAAGCCATAGCTATAATAACTATTATTAAATGAAAAACAATAGTTCCTAAAATTCCGTTTATATTTCGTTTAATAAATTCCAATTTTATTCTTTTATGCAAAATTAGTTATTATTTAAGAACTTGTAGATGTAAAATACGCAAAAAATCAACATGTAATTGGTGATAAAAACTAATTGTAAAAATTATTGTTCATATTCCAACTTCAAATATACTGGCTTTTACATAGAATAAACCTGTGTTCGGTATAATTTTTTAGAATCAGATTGCTGTTTATAAGCGTTTAATTGTTCAATTGAGAGCGTTGTTTCAGAAGCTGAATATTTTCGTTAAATCTTCAAAAACTCTCGATATTACTCATCAATTTGCTTTAGTCTTCAGTGTTTTAAATCAATTTAAACTTAAAAAACCAACCGAACTCAGGTAATAAATATAATTTTTGTTCAAAATGTTTGATTTTTAGAAAAAAAGACTACTTTTGCACCTCAATTTCAATTATATATAATGTCTAACTAAATTAAAGTAAACAAATTATTAACAAAATGACAGACAAAGACAAAAAAGAAGAGGTTTTAGCCGAGGACGTTGAAAACTCTCAAGTTTCTGAAATTCAGGAAGAAACTCAAGAAGAAAAAGCTGAAGATGCTCCAAAACAAGAAGAAAAAGTTGAAGAGGTAAAAGCTGAAGATGCTCCAGTACAGGAAGAAAAAGTTGAGGAGATAAAAGCTGAAGATGCTCCAGTACAAGAAGAAAAAGTTGAGGAGATAAAAGCTGAAGATGCTCCAGTACAAGAAGAAAAAGTTGAGGAGATAAAAGCTGAAGATGCTCCAAAACACGAAGAAAAAGCAAAGAAAACTCCTGCAAGCACACCCCAAACAACAAACAAAGGTGAGATTAAGCCACTTGACGATTTTAATTGGGATTTGATTGGTAAAAAAGATGAAGCTTACACAAAAGATGAACGAGCTCAACTTGAAGATGTTTATAACAATACTTTCAAACTTGTTATGGAAGGCGAAGTTGTTGATGGAACAGTTGTTGCTATCAACAAAAGAGAAGTTGTAGTAAACATTGGTTACAAATCTGAAGGAATTATTAACGCAAACGAATTTCGTAGCACAGAAGAATTAAAAGTCGGTGATGTAGTTGATGTGTATGTTGAAAACATGGAAAGCATTGACGGGCAGTTAATCCTTTCTCATAAAAAAGCACAATCACTTAAATCTTGGGAACGTGTTAATGTTGCTCACGATAAAGATGAGATTGTCAATGGATACATTAAATGCCGTACTAAAGGCGGTATGATCGTTGATGTGTTTGGAATTGAGGCTTTCTTGCCAGGTTCACAAATTGACGTTAAACCAATTAGAGATTATGACATTTATGTAGGTAAAACAATGGAATTTAAAGTTGTTAAAATCAACGAAGAATTTAAAAACGTTGTTGTATCTCACAAAGCACTTATAGAAGCCGAACTTGAAGAACAGAAAAAACATATAATTTCAAAACTTGAAAAAGGTCAAGTTCTCGAAGGTACTGTTAAAAATATCACAAGTTATGGTGTATTTATCGACCTTGGTGGTGTTGATGGACTCATTCATATCACTGATTTATCGTGGGGTAGAGTTACTCATCCCGAAGAAATCGTGGAACTTGATGCTAAAATTCAGGTTGTTATCCTCGACTTTGATGATGACAAAAAACGTATTGCATTAGGTCTTAAACAATTAACTCCTCATCCTTGGGACGCTCTTGACGACAATCTAAAAATTGGTGATCAAGTTAAAGGTAAAGTTGTTGTTCTTGCTGATTATGGTGCATTTGTAGAAATAAATACTGGTGTAGAAGGTCTTATTCATGTTAGCGAAATGTCTTGGTCACAACACTTACGCTCTGCACAAGAATTTATGAAAGTAGGAGACGAAGTAGAAGCTATAATTCTTACTTTAGACCGCGAAGAACGTAAAATGTCACTTGGTATTAAACAATTGCACCCAGATCCATGGGAAGACATCGAAACAAAATATCCTGTTAGTTCAAAACACAAATCTAAAGTTCGTAACTTTACTAACTTTGGCGTATTTGTTGAACTCGAAGAAGGAGTTGACGGATTAGTACACATCTCAGACCTTTCGTGGACTAAGAAAATCAAACACCCAGCAGAATTTACTACTATTGATGCCGAACTCGAAGTTGTCGTTTTAGAAATAGACAAAGAAAATCGAAGATTAAGCCTTGGACATAAACAAATCGAAGAAAATCCATGGGAAGTATTCGAAACAATATTTTTAATTGATTCAATACATGAAGGTACAATTATTGAAATGAACGACAAAGGCTCTATTGTTTCACTTCCTTATGGTGTAGAAGGTTTTGCAACTCCTAAACATCTTATAAAAGAAGATGGAGTACCTGCAAAAATCGAAGAAAGATTGAACTTTAAAGTTATTGAGTTTAATAAAGATGCTAAGAAAATTTTTGTGTCACACTCAAGAATTCACGAAGACATCAATAAAGCTCAAGCACAGGAAGACAGAAAAAGTAAATCTGAATCTGGAAAACCAAGAAAACCAAAAAGTACAGGTGATAAAATCGAAAAAACAACTATTGGTGATGTTACTGATTTAGCTGCTCTAAAAGAAGAACTGCTACAACAGGAGAAAAAAGACAAAAAAGATAAAAAAGACAAATAGTATGTTTTATTTATAACATTAAAAGCTGTTCTCCGTTATAGAGAACAGCTTTTTTATTAATAATATGGATTTTAAATTAAGAATATTAGGCAGTAGTAGTGCCTTACCAACTTCAGAAAGGTTCCCAACCGCACAGGTAGTTCTTTATAATAACGAACCATATCTTATAGATTGTGCCGAAGGAACACAAATGCAGATGCGCAAATACGGTGTGCCTTTTGGCAAATTAAAAAATATTTTCATCTCTCACTTACATGGCGACCATATTTATGGCCTTTTTGGTTTATTGTCGAGTTTTAATCTTCTTGGAAGAAAACAAAACTTAAACATTTATGCCCCAGCTAAACTTAAAGATATTTATGAGGCTGTCCTAAACCACAATAATGACCAACTAAAATATAAAATCAATTTTGTTGCCCTCAATGACAATGGCAAAAATAAAATATTTGAAAATAAACATATACAAGTTTTTAGTTTTCCTCTAAAACACAGTAAACCTGTTTGGGGATTCCTATTTGAAGAAAAACAAAAGCAACTTAACATAAAAAAAGAAGCTATCGAAGAGTTTAACCTATCTATAAAACAAATTCTTACTATTAAAAACGGTAAGGATTTAATTATTGATAATATGGTAATAGAAAACCAAAAACTCACAATTCCTGCTCCAAAACCATTGTCATTTGCATTTTGTACAGACACTTTGCCAATACAAAACCTTAATGAATATATTAATGGTGTAGATACACTTTATCACGAAGCAACTTTTGGGTCAGAACTAATAGAAATAGCGAAAGAAACCATGCATTCGACCGCAGCTCAGGCTGCTATGATTGCAAAACAAGTGAATGCCAAACAATTAGTTATTGGACATTTTTCGTCAAGATATAAAAGTATGGAAAAGCTGATAGAAGAAGCCAAAGAGGTTTTTCCTGACACCATAGAAGCAATAGATGGCTTATTAATAGATATATCAAAAACAAATTGTTGAAAAATAAACTATTTTAAGTAGTTTATACATACTTCAATTAGTATTTTTGTAAAAAAAAATAATAATAGTGGAAAAAAGAAAATTGATACTTGTATCAAATGATGATGGGATAGATGCAAAAGGACTTTACAGTCTAATAGAAATTGCAAAACAGTTTGGTGATGTGTTTGTTGTTGCTCCCGAAGATGGGCAATCGGGTATGAGCCACTCAATAAGTCTTACAAAGCCTCTAAGAGTGAGATATTTGAAAAAAACACCAGAATTAACTATTTGTGCGGTACCTGGAACTCCTGTTGATTGCGTTAAACTTGCAATAAATCAATTATTGCCTGCAAAACCCAATATTATGCTTTCGGGCATTAATCATGGATCAAATGCTGCCGTAAGCGTAATTTATTCTGGCACAATGGGAGCAGCAATTGAAGCAAGTCTTTATGGAATACCAGCAGTTGGATTTTCTGTACTCGACCATTCGCCCGAAGCCGATTTTACAATCCCCGAAAAATTTGCAGCAAAAGTTATTGATAATGTGTTAGGAGAGGGGCTACCTTATCAAGTTTCACTAAATATAAATTTCCCAAAAATTAATATCGCTGACTTTAAAGGTTATAAGATTTGTAAACAAACGCCAGGTCTGTGGAACGAAAAATTCGACAAACGAATAGACCCTTATGGTAGAGAATATTACTGGCTAACAGGCAGTTTTTTAAATGCTGAACCCAATAATGATGAAACCGATGAGTGGGCTTTAAATAATAATTACGCATCAATCGTTCCTGTAAAAATAGACTTTACACATTATGATACAATTAGTAATCTAAAAAATAGAAATATATAATATGGAAGTAAAACCAAATATGATTAAAAAGTATAACAAACCTGCTTATGGCTTGTTGGGAGGAATTATTTTACCTGCCTTAACATTTATTATTTACTATGCTTACTCTGCTTTTTCTGTAGAAACAGAACTACCGCTATTAGATTTTATCCAAACTATCTATAACAAGGGAGCTTTTACTCCAGTTTTGAGCCTTTGTGTATTACCAAACCTAATTTTGTTCTTTATTTTTAAAAAAAACGATTACTGGTATGCCATGAAAGGACTTATCCTTTCTGTACTTATGTACACAATCCTTGTTGTAGTTCTTAAATTTATGTAATGAAATACTTTATTCTTGCCGGAGAGGCCTCAGGAGACCTACATGGCTCATACTTGATTCGTGAAATAAAAAAAATTGATGACAAAGCGATTTTTCATGGATGGGGAGGAGACTTGCTTGAAAAAGAAGGCATGAAAATATTTAAACATATAAGAGAGCTCGCTTTTATGGGATTTGTTGAAGTTTTGCAAAATATTCTTACTATTCAAAAGAATTTCAAAATTTGTAAAAAACAAATCAAAGAATTTAATCCTGATGTTGTAATTTTTATCGATTATCCAGGTTTTAATCTCCGAATGGCGAAATGGACAAAAAAGAATGATTATAAGTCTTTGTACTTCATTTCTCCCAATGCTTGGGCTTGGAAAGCCTCAAGAGTCTTTAAAGTCAGAGATTATACTGATAGAATGTACACTATTTTACCATTTGAAAAAGAATTTTACGCATCTTACAATATTGATGTCGAGTATTTTGGACATCCGCTTGTTGATGTAGTGAATGAGCATAAAAAAAGCAGTTTCGATGAGTTTTGTGAACAAAATAATCTAGAGAAAAAGCCAATAATTGCTCTTATGGCTGGAAGTAGAAAACAAGAAATAAAACAGATGTTGCCAATAATGGCAGAACTTGCTCAGGATTTTACTGATTATCAATTTGTTATCACAGGTGCACCGGCAATAGACAGAGAGTTTTATCTGCAATTTATCGAAAATAAACCAGTTAAATTATTATCTGGAAAAACATACGACATATTATCACACTCAACTGCCGGATTGATAACCTCTGGAACGGCTACCTTAGAAGCAGCTTTGTTTAATCTACCGCAGATTGTCTGTTATAAAGGAGGCACATTATCGGTAATGATTGCTAGAATTGTTGCTAATGTAAAATACATTTCACTAGTTAATCTTATACTTGATAAGAATGCCGTTAAGGAGCTTATACAAAAGGACTTAACCAAGAAAAACCTAACAAACGAATTAATAAACATATTACCTAAGGGAAAAAAACATAATCAAATCAAAGAAAATTACTTATCTTTGTCTAAGAAATTAGATCAACCAGGCGTTTATAAAAGAATTGCCGCTAATATGCTTAATAGAGTCAGTAAAAAATAAAGAATGAATAGATTCTTAATGACATTATTTTTGTTTGTGATGACACTTGCATTGACATCTCAGGAGATTTCTGTTGCTGTATTTTATGAGAAAAAACCCCAAGGAGTAACAATCACTATCCAAAAAGGAGTTTATTTGGTTTATAATGACTATGATATTATTGACACGCTGCAAATTGGTAATAATATAAGTATTATTAAGGAATCTGATTATCTTGTTTATCGACATAAAACTAAAGCTTGGGCAACAAACAAAAATATTAGAATAGTTAATAATACTGATAATGCTGCATTCTTTATAAATTATTCTGGCTCTATTGAGCCAGCACGTTGTTATGAAGGCTGGATAAAAGTTAAATTACATGAATATAGTGTTTTGGCCGTTAATTATGTTAATCTTGACGCTTATGTTGCAGCTATTGTAGAAAGATTAAGTACAGGAATGGCATCAGAAGAGTTTTTTAAAGCTCAGGCTGTTATGTATCGAACTTTTTGTCTTGTCAATTATGCAAAACACGAAAACGAGGGTTTTGATCTATGCGATGGAACACATTGCCAGATTTATAATAATAAATCAACAAATAGAATTATTATTAACGCATCTAAAAAGACTAGTAATCTGGTAATGGTAGATAAATATCAAAATCTCCTAAATCCTGTTTCCCACCTCAACAGTGGCGGATACACAGCTCCTTCAGAATATGTGTATGGAGTATCTGAACCACATCTAAAATCGGTTAAAGATGAATTTGCAGAAAACGGCAATAATTATAATTGGAAAATACTAATTCCAGCGGCTGAATGGCAGTCATATCTAATAAATAAAGGAATAAAATCTGCCGAAAATAAGCTTTATAAACAGTTGTTAATAGTGCAACAAGATGAAAGATTAAATGAGTTTAAAATTGATAATGAAACCATTAGTTTAAACACTATACGAACTGATTGGGGATGGAAATCGTCATTGTTTTCAATGAGCCTTGATAAAGGCGTTATTACGATTATCGGTAAAGGCAACGGGACAGGTGTTGGACTTTCTGTTGAGAGTGCTAGAACAATGGCTAGTAAAGGTTTTATTTACGATAATATACTTAAATTTTATTACAGCGATATTATTATTACAAACCTAAATCACATGAATATATATAGTGAAATGTTGCAAAAAGTAAGAAAAGAAAAACCTTTGTAAGCTTTAATATTTTGCAAATCTATACCTGTAAGGCAAGCATTGAGTTGAACTAAAGTGGAGTACAGAACGCCGATACATAAAGATACAACCAAAAAGTTTTCAGAAGAAAAAATTATGTGATTTTATTAAAAATAGGATAATGGGCAAATCCTACAGTCGAAAAATCTTTGTAAGTTTTAATATTTTGTAAATCTATACGTGTAAGGCAAGCATTGAGTAGAACTAAAGTGGTGTAGGAAACGCCAATACATAAAGATACAACCAAAAAGTTTTCAGAAGAAAAAAACCTGAGATTTTGCTTGAAATAGGATAATGGGCAAATCCTACAGTCGAAAAATCTTTGTAAGTTTTAATATTTTGTAAATCTATACGTGTAAGGCGAGAAGTGAGTAGAACTAAAGTGGAGTACATAAAGATACAACCAAAAAGTTTTCAGAAGAAAAAAACCTGAGATTTTGCTTGAAATAGGATAATGGGCAAATCCTACAGTCGAAAAACCTTTGTAAGTTTTAATATTTTGTAAATCTATACGTGTAAGACGAGAAGTGAGTAGAACTAAAGTGGAGTACAGAATGCCGATACATAAAGATACAACCAAAAAGTTTTCAGAAGAAAAAAACCTGAGATTTTGCTTGAAATAGGATAATGGGCATATCCTATTTAACATAATATAAATTATAGGAATTATAAGGATACAAAAAAAATAGCATAAAACAGCATTTTAACCGCTTTTGCTCAAATTCAGAAACTTTAAAAAAAACATAATAGTCTCTGCATAAATTAAATCTGGTAATAATTCTAAAGGATTAAAGAATCTGATATTAAAATCATTAACATTGATTTCTGTTCGTTTCTCGTCTGGTATTCTAATATCAAAATATTTCTCAACCATATATTTTTCGCCATTTAACTTAAATACAACTTCTTGTTCAATCCACGCACTCCCGTTAATGTTAATATAGTCGTTCAAAAATACTTCGTGATATCCTTCTGATGTGTTTTTTATCATCTTAATTAAATAAAGATATTCTGCATCATACCAAACCTGATTAGAAATTGTATCTCCATTTTCAGCTCCAACAACATAAACTTTGCGTCCATTACAAGTTCTGGCTTCATATTTACTAATATCATAATCAAGCTCTGAAAATCGCTCTAAAGCATCATTGGCAGACATATTATAGATATCCATACTTAAAATTAGCAAATCATGAGTTATTTTGTGTGAATCAGTTATTTCATTATTTTCATAAATATATACCGAATCATTTCTGTATAAAAACCCATCATCTTGTTCAAAATCACCATTTACCTTAATAATTAATTGCCCTGGAAAGACATACTCTTCGACCCAACGCTCTGATTTATAGACAGTATCGCTTCTGTAGAAATTGGTGGTTTGCATAAATTTTACTTGTTTAAACCACTTTCCGTTGTATTTATTTGCAATTTCTTGGAATAATTTCTCAGTTGTATCAATCTTTTGGGTACACGAAAATATACCCAAAAGAGCAATTGAAAACATTAAATACAACTTAAATCTTTTCATTAAATAATCTTATTTATAATCCTATCTAACAACTACTTAACAGACCAGTAACATCTTTTTGGAGAAATGATAACATCCTCTTTTTTTAATTTTGCTATTTCTTTATCGACAAGTTTTTTATCAAGTCCAGTAATGCTTGCAATCTCAGAAGCTTTTAGTTCGCTATTTTCCTTTAATACTTTGATAATATTGTCTCTTATTGCCATTATTTACATGTTTTAATTTTTATCATAACGATTAATATGCTTAAAAAGTTACTTCTAAAATTATATATTTGCTAAAAATACAAAAAACATTTTACAATTTGTTAAAAAAATTAACAATTAGCTCAATTTTTGGCAAAATTTGTTTTATTCCTGTTTTATGAATTTTTCTGTAAAAATTATATTCTCATTTTCAATTAGTTTTAAAATGTAAATTCCTTGTTTTAAATGACTAATATTTAATATTTGATTTACTTTTATAGCATTAGAACTAAAAACAATTTTCCCTGTAATATCAGAAATCTCAAGCTTATCAGCTTTACTATTATTCAAATTTATTGTAATGTTTTCATTTGCTGGATTAGGATAAACCGATATTCCGTTTTCAATGCTTTGATGTGTGGTTGACACTTCAGTGTCAAGAATATTTATGCGAACTTTTTTGCTGTAATCGCCTAAACTGACAGTAAGATTTTCGATTCCCAGACTTAAAAGCGTTACATTTTCGTCACTAAAACTTACACGTTCGTTTGTTGCATTCCAATTTACATTATTTTCGAGCCCAACCGTAAAGTTTTTGCTCACGCTGTCCACGTGATTGTAACTGTTTTCATTTTCAGTATAAAGATAAATTGGAGTGGCAGCAACCAATGCCATGCTGTCGTTTTCTAAACCAAGCGGAATTGGGTAACGCCCTTCGGCATACGACCAACCATCGCCAAGCATTGCTTGTAACTCGGGGCTTGTGCCGGTAAGTTGGGTTGTGAGTTTGCCTTCGGCAGAACCTGGAACGTCTTCCCCGTTTATGCCTTTGGAGAGGCACATTTGTTTGTCGTAATAGTTGTTGCTAATTGTACTATTATCTATTGACGGAGTAATGGCAGAATTACTTGTTTTTGCAATATTAAGACTGTGCCTAATAATAATTCCATTTAGAGAAACTGTGCCAGAAATTCCACCGTTATCAGGGTAAGTACATGTTATTATACCATAGTTTGCACAATTTTGAATATTACCACCATAACCAGAGATGCCACCTGTTCGCTTTATAGAACTATTAACACTGCCTATATTAATGCAATTACTAATTTGTCCAGCACTTTGACATATTCCGCCAAAACCAACTAAATTTGGTGTGTCAGCCTCACCCGAAGAAATATTCCCATAATTAATGCAATGATCAACAATAGCATGATTTGAACGAACAACACCTCCAATGGTGCCATGCTTCAAATATATATTTCCTATATTTTTACAATACGAAACAATTCCTTGATTGCTTAAACAAATTCCTGCTATACCGCCTCCTGTTGTCAGTGATATATTAGAATAGTTACAACAATTTATAATTAGTCCGCCAGGCATGTTAGCCTTACAAATTCCAGCCAACCATGGATTTGAGTCTAACCCAGTGATTTCAGTTAGATTACTAATTAATGCTTTTATTGTACCGTAGTTTCTATCTACAATTCCTAAAAAGTTAATGGGGCTACCTCTTACTTCAAGAGAATCGATATATGCTGTTTCAGATAAATAATGAAAAAGGAATCTTCCTGTCGAGTCAAAAACATCATTTATTTTTACATTCATGCAATGTCCGCCACCATGAAAAAAACCATTAAAATAGATTTCGTTAAATTCCCATGTAGTGGTATCGTATGTGTAAGCTACCGGAATACATTTTTCGATTACTTCATCTATGTCGCTCATCAAACGAAAATGTACCCCCAGATACCCAGTTGTATCGCTACATGTGTTTATAATTGAGTCATCTAACCAAACGTTGTAAGAATCAGCTAACTCGTCCCAATGGCTTTTATTCCAGATTTGATACGGGTCAGTTTCTGTTCCCGTACCTCCACCAAACTGTGCAAAAGAACTAATTGTAGAAGAAAACAAAACCAATAAAACAAAAAATGCTTTTTGACAATGGGGATTTTTCATAATAATAAACTTAAAGTTAACAATAAACTCGGTTCTTGCAGACACTAATTACAAATATAAAACAATGTTGCAACAAATACAAATTATTTTTCTCTGTTTCAGTAAGTTAACGTAATGCGTTTAAAATTTAGCTTTATAAACTGGACTGTGCCTCCCTTTACGATATTATTTTTCCTTTAAGAAACACAGTATTAATCAAGTCGGAGCCATAAGCATAAGGTAAAAACTGGTAACTTGGAATATTATTTGTAATTATCAAATTTGCAAGCTTGCCTCTTGTAATACTTCCGGCGATATCGCTCACTCCCATTGCATACGCAGTATTTATTGTTGTTGCATAAATTGCTTCTTCAGGTAACATTTTATAGTTTACACATGCAAACGACATCATTAGTTTCATATTTCCGCTTGGCGATGAACCTGGATTATAATCCGAAGCAATTGCAACGGGTAAACCAGCATTAATCATATCTCTTGCGGGTGAGTATGGCATATTTAAAAAGAAAGCTGCACCAGGTAATATTGTTGGCATAGTTTCACTATTGAGTAAAGCAGCAATTTCATCTTTTCCAGTATATTCAATATGATCTACCGAAAGTGCATTATACTTAACTCCTACTTGAATACCACCGCTATTTGCAAGCTCATTAGCATGTATTTTCGGCCTTAAACCATGCTTAATTCCAGCTAACAAAATTCTATCAGTTTGCTCAACAGTAAAAAACCCTTTGTCGCAAAACACGTCAATATAATCAGCTAAGTCTTCGGCAGCAACTTGTGGTATCATTTCATTAATAACTAAATCAACATATTCATCTTGATTGGCTTTATATTCTTCAGGAACGGCATGGGCACCAAGAAATGTTGATTTAATGACAAGTGGAGTTGTTTCTTTTAATCTTTTAATGACTCGCAACATCTTAATTTCGTCTATCAATGTTAAGCCATATCCACTTTTAATTTCAACCGCTCCAGTTCCTTGCGAGATTATTTCCTCAATTCTTTCTAATGACTGCTCATAAAGCTCATCTTCACTTGTTTTTTGAAGTAATTTCACAGAATTTAGAATACCCCCTCCCCTTTTGGCAATTTCTTCGTAACTCAAGCCACGTATTTTATCACTATATTCAATTTCACGGCTTCCTGCATAAACAATATGTGTATGCGAATCACAAAACGAAGGCATAACAATTTTACCAGTAGCATCAAACTCTTCGTATTCATCGCAATCGCTTAGAATATCTTCATTAAAATCAGACATTGCACCAAAATCCTCTATAATTTCGCCATTTATTAGTAACCACGCATTTTTTATGGTATTTAATTTCGCCATATCTTTACCCGAAACAAGTAGTCGTGCATCATCGTCAATAGCGATTAATTCTTTTATATTACTTATTAGTTTTTTCATATCTTTTTTTTACAAATTTAGGTATTTTTTGTTGTTTGTCAAATAATTTGTTATTCGGGTTGCCAACTGGCGTGGAGAAATTTGTTGATTTTTTTTTGTATTTTGTATTTATTGATTGGTGGTTTGTAGAGACGTACGACCGCACGTCTCTACAGCCACCTGTACTGCTTATGTTCTTTATTAATTTGAAAATTAACCTCAGCGTTGAAAACAAATTATAAATTTACAAAAAATAATTATAATCATAATTTTACGAACTCCATTTTTTTGGGTTGTCAATTATATATTGTTTTACCTCTAAATGATCGTTTTGCGTGTTGATAATTATATCATAATAATCATTTTGCCAATTTTTACGACCGGGCGTATTTCGCAAAATATTGATATGTTTTGATGTTTGCATTTGGAATTTACCCATGATTTTGGGTATTAGCATATTTCGACGATATAAACGGTATTGTTTAGTGGTGCAATTATCAAAATCATAATCCCGCAAAATAATTATTAAATGGATATGATTGGGCATTATCACCCATTCATCCAAAACAATTCGTTTATGATATTCTGGTAATTTGATTATCTCGTTTTTAACGATTTCTCCATATTCATTTAAAACCATTTCTCCATTTTCAACATTGCCGAGGATTTTTTTTCCGTTCTGTATGTCGACAGTTATATAATATATACCCGGATCTGAATAGTTGTGCTGAACTTTTGTTCCGTATTGAATTTTTTCAATGGTTGTGCTGCCTCCTGTTCCAATTTTTAAGTAAGTATCAACTGATTGCTTCCTAAATCCCATAAAAACCAGCTATACGAAATATATTAATAAAGAATTGATTAAAAAAAACACTCGAATTATTTATTGAATCTCATAAATCGTTACAAAACCTGCTTTTACTGGTTATGTTCTTTATTAATTTGGAAATTAACTCCAGCTTTGAAAACAAATTATTATTTTTACAAAAAATATAGAATATGAATTATAAAACTCTAAGCGTCGAAACACAAAATGGAATTGTTATTTTAAAGCTTGACTTTGAGAAAAAACTCAATTCATTAAGTCAATTGTTTTTTGATGAATTTATTGATGTGGTTGAAGCATTACATGAGAACACAACAGCTAAAGTTTTGATAATTAGGGGAACAGATAAAGTTTTTTCTGCTGGTGGCGATTTAAAAGAAATTGGAAATGCAAGTTATGAAGAGGCTTTTTTGATGTGTGTTAGAGTTCAAAAAGCGTTTAGTATGTTGCAAAGTTTAAAAATACCAGTAATTGCAGCTCTTAATGGGATTGTATTTGGCGGAGGATTTGAATTAGCATTGCATTGCGACATCAGGTTTTGCACAGATAATGCTATACTTAAACTTCCTGAGTCTGAGCTAGGATTAATTCCAGGGGCTGGCGGAATAAGTATTTTATCAAGAATAATTAGCCCCGCAGATACGGCTTACTACTTATTTACTGGAGAACAAATACCTGTTCAAATAGCGTTTCAAAAAGGTATAATTCAGAGAGTTTGCAGTTCTGATGACATTTACAATCAAGCCATTGATTTTGCTAAGGAATTATGTAAAAAACCACTTGCATCACTTACAGCTATTAAAAAAGTGTTATATACAAATTTATATAAAGACCTTAACGAAGGTCTAAATGCCGAAGCAATGGAGTTCTCATCTGTATTGCAACTAAGTGGCCGAAAAATGATTGAAGATTTTTTTAAAAATAAAACAAAAAAATAATGACAGACAGTTTCATATTTACAGGAACAGGATTTGTTACAGGTAAGCACAAACTGACAAATGATCAAATTTATAAGCATGTTAAAAGTGGATTATTGCAGGGTTTTAACGAAAAACGAATAATTGGTTCGGATAATTACAAATTATTAAAAGAGGCAAAATCAGATCTTAATCCATTTGATTATATGGTTAAAGAAAAAATGGGTTTTGACACTCGATATAATGTAGTCCCTTTCCCTCCTGTCTCACATTTGTACAAAACTGCCGAGAACACATTAGATTTGGCGGTACGTGCTATTGGCAAAGCATTAGACGAGGCTGGAATTTCGGGTAATCAAATAGATGCCTGGTTTGTTGGAACTGCCACCCCACATCAGTATGCTCCTGGAATTGCCGAATTTGCAAAAGCATATTTTACCGACCAAACTGACACAAAACCTACCTACTCTTTAACTTCGGCTTGTGTTGGATTTAATATTAATCTCGAAAGTGCAATTGCGT
>Ga0265295_1002964_pt1 | contig 25603 bp, 22 predicted proteins | sample Munlansysbiofilm_FD_192503 | JGI IMG/M metagenome (GOLD analysis project Ga0265295, IMG submission 192503) | Leachate microbial communities from a municipal landfill in Southern Ontario, Canada - Methane capture system biofilm | ecosystem: Engineered > Solid waste > Landfill > Unclassified ... | reverse complement strand
TTGTTTAGTCTTTCTCCTCCTAAAAAATGTTTTCCACAACCATAACATTTATACTGTTGTTTTCCGTTTTTAGTGCCGTTTTTTCGGACTATTTTACTGTTACAATAAATACAATTTTTTGTTCATACCCTTTGACTTCCCTTAAATCCTACAGAATTATCCTTTTTCAGCATTTTTATCATGAATTTTGTCCATTACGCCGATTCTGTAATGTTTTTAAGCTTGATTACTATTGGAGATGAAGTACAAAATTCAATTTTTTCTTTTTTCCCAAATAAAAAATACTGCATTTCCATTTATTAGTATTAAATTTGGATAAACAAGTAATAATTGTTGGATAAAAATCAAAAAAATGAATTACATCCTTGAAATTTTAATTTCTGTAAGCATGATTTTGTATGTTCTTTTTGAAATAATTCGAATTAATGTATTGAAAAAGAGTGAAAATGCTTTGTCGGCTGGATTAATCAGCATGTTATTGGTTGGCTTTGGGATTTATCTATGGATTAAAAATGGATTGATTTTGGATTATGGAGTAGAAGAGGAGATCATCGCTGCAAAAGCCGATTGGATGTTCGTTTTTGCAATTTTGAGTGTTTTTGTAGGACTTGTTTTTATCCTTATTTCAATAATAAAATTTATCGTTTGGAAAATTAAGAAAATTAGATGAAAAAAAACCTTCTCTTTTTTATAATGACTTGCGTTTTAATTTCGCTTTATTCACAAAAGTCGAGTTTTAAATTTAGTGCCGATTCGGTTCAAATTTTAAGTAAAGTTGAGTTTTTTATTTATGAGGGTCCATACGGTGACAAAAAAATAAAAGAACCGGCCATTCGATTTATAATTACGGTCAAAAATATGGGCAGCGAACCAATTCCAGATTTAGCCGTTTCAAATCGCTCAAAATATTTGAATTTATATGTCAACGACAGCATTAAAAATCCTGTTTCTTTATACAATGGATTGGAGTTGCCAGGGCATCATTTGCTTTTCAAAGGTGCTTCCGACACTTATACATGGTGGGTTTTTGAGAATGCGGCGTATTCCAAAATCTTTACTTTTCAATGGAAATATTTAGAAACTTTTTCGGAAAAATATAAAATAAATGTTCCCCGAAAAACGATTGAACTTTTAAAATAATAGCCCTATCTGGTTTTGGTCATATGTAAAGTGTTAAATTTCAAAAAAAAGACTGTCTACGACCGATATTGTTAAAAATTAAAATGTATCTTTGAATATGAATATTAACTTAAAATAATAAGACTATGAGTATGTTTTGTAATCAATGCCAAGAAACGGCCAAAAATATTGGTTGTACCATTAATGGCGTTTGCGGAAAGAAAGAAATTACGGCAAACATCCAAGATTTGCTAATGTATGCTTGTCAAGGACTTTCGTATGCTACTATTGAAGCAAGAAAGAAAGGGATAGACACCAATGCAGAAAGCAAACATATTACCAATTGTTTGTTTATGACCATTACCAATGCAAATTTTGATGATGAATCTATTCTAAAAGCCATCAAAGATTGCGTAAATTACAGAGATGCCATAAAAAGTAAAGTGACGATTGGTGCTACCCACGATTCAATTAGCTGGAAAGCAAATACCGACGAAGAGATGATTGAAAAAGCAAATCATGTTGGGATTTTGACCTACGATGAAAATGAAGACATTCGTTCTCTCAAACAATACATTCTTTTTGGAATAAAAGGAGTTTCTGCCTACGCCGAACATGCTTTTAATTTGGGGTATGAAGAGCAAGATATTTATAATTTCATGGAAGAGTCTTTGGTTATGATTACCAAACCGATGAAATTGGATGAAATGTTAGATTGGGTAATGAAAACAGGTGAATATGGTGTAAAAGCAATGGCTTTGCTGGATAAAGCAAATACCACAACTTTTGGCAATCCGGAAATTTCAAATGTAAATATTGGAGTTGGAAACAAGCCTGGAATTCTTATTAGCGGTCATGATCTTAAGGACTTAGAACAACTTCTAATTCAAACGGAAGGCAAAGGAATTGATATTTATACGCATTCGGAAATGTTGCCTGCTCACGCCTATCCAAAGTTGAAAAAATACAAACATTTGGTTGGAAACTATGGGAATGCTTGGCACAGACAACTCGAAGAGTTTGAAACATTTAACGGACCGATTCTTTTTACCACAAATTGCTTGGTTCCACCCAAAAAATCAGCCACTTATAATGATCGAGTATTTACCACCGGTGCAACTGGAATGCCAGGATGGAAGCGAGTGGACAAAAAATTAGCCAACGGTCACAAAGACTTTTCGGAAATGATTGCCATGGCCAAAACATGCAAAGCACCAACGGCTATCGAAAATGGTGAAATTACCGTAGGTTTTGCACACAATCAAGTATTGGCACTTGCGGATAAAATTTTGGACGCTGTAAATTCGGGAGCCATCAAGAAAATGGTTGTTATGTCGGGATGCGATGCCAGACAAAAATCTCGTGAATATTACACCGAGTTTGCAAAACAATTGCCTAAAGATACCGTAATCCTAACTTCCGGTTGTGCAAAATATCGCTACAACAAACTTCAATTGGGCGACATCGGTGGAATTCCAAGAGTTTTAGACGCCGGACAATGCAACGATAGTTACTCATGGGCATTGGTTGCACTTAAGCTAAAAGAAGTTTTGAATTTGGACGACATCAACAAATTGCCCATCGTTTTCAATATCGCTTGGTACGAGCAAAAAGCAATTATTGTTCATTTAGCACTGCTTTATTTGGGAATTAAAAATACGCATGTAGGTCCAACATTGCCTGGATTTATGTCGCCCAATGTTTTAAAAGTGGTTCAAGAAAAGTTTGGTGTTCAAACGATTACAAGCGTAGAAGAAGATATGAAAATTTTTAATATTAATTAATACTTATAAATATGTCAGAAGATGTAATAATCTGTAATTGTAATGAAATATACAAAAGCGAAATCGTTAAAGCAATCCAAGAAAAAGGATTAAAAACAGTAGAAGAAGTGGGCGAAGAAACCGGAGCAGGAACTGTTTGTGGTGGATGTGTTGACGATATTCAAGAAATTATTGATGAATTAAATAAGTAAAATAACTTTATGAAAATAATAAATGTTAAAGAAACCGAAGTGATTGAAACCGTTCATAAGGTTGATGTTCGTAAGCTTTATGATTACGATAATGCGCAAGCTATGCACATTACACTTCAAGCTGGGGAGACATTAAAACCACATATTACTCCTGTGGATGTGTTTTTCTATATTCTTGAAGGAATAGTTGATGTTCGAGTGGGCGATGAAACCGTAGCTGTTGAAAAAGATAATTTAGTGGAAAGTCCAAAAGGGATTGTTCACTGTTTATCAAACAACGCTCAAAAACTTGCCAGAATTTTAGTGGTAAAATCACCAAAACCAACTTCGTCGACAAAATTGCTGTAATATTTGGTGCTAATTTATAGCCAAATATTTCTAAAGCCCCAATAGTTTTGAACTGTTGGGGCTTTTTTAAAACTTATTGCAGTCCATATTTTTTTGCTTTATATCATATTTTTTCTATATTTGCAGACATCCTATTTGGTAAATATTAACTTACAATCATTAGCTAGTTATGGAAAAAAGAGAACAATTTGGGAGTGCGATAGGGGTTATAGCAGCAACCGCAGGGTCAGCCATTGGATTGGGCAATATATGGCGTTTCCCTTATGTTACCGGAGAAAATGGCGGAGCTGCATTTTTATTGATTTATATCGTTTTAATGTTGGGAATCGGTGTGCCGGTTATGTTGTCGGAAATGATTATCGGTCGAAAATCCCAATCCAACGCCATTGGTAGTTTCAAAAAATTAGTGCCGCAAAGCTATTGGTGGCTTATTGGTTTGATGGGCGTTTTTGCTTCCTTTATAATTCTTGCTTTCTATAGTACGGTGGCCGGTTGGACGCTTCATTATGTGTATAGTTCTGTGTCGCATAATTTGTTGGGTCAAAATTACGAAGTGTTTTTTCTCGATTTTAAAGACAGTAGTTTGATGCCCGTTATTTGGCATATTGTATTTATGATTTTTACCGTATTTATTGTTTTGGCGGGGGTTAAAAAAGGAATTGAAAAATATACCAAACTTTTAATGCCGCTTTTGTTTTTACTAATTATCATTTTATGTTTGCGGTCGGTCACTTTGCCGGGTGCCTCCAAAGGGCTTGAGTTTTTGTTTCGTCCTGATTTTTCAAAAATAGATGCAAATGCTATTTTAGCTGCCTTAGGACAAGCTTTCTTCTCGTTGAGTATTGGAATGGGAACTGTTATCACCTATGCTTCTTACATTCAAAAAAAGGAGAATTTAGGCAAGATTGCATTAAGTGTAACTTTTGCTGATTTTGCTTTGGCATTGTTGGCAGGAATCATGATTTTTCCAGCCGTATTTGCTTTTGGAATAGAGCCATCCAGCGGACCGGGTCTTGTTTTTATGACCATTCCTTCTATTTTTGAACAAATTCCTTTTGGAAATATTTTCGCCATTATTTTCTTCTTGTTATTGGCGATAGCAGCTTTAACATCTTCCATTTCTCTGCTTGAAGTAATTGTTGCCTTTTCAGTGGAAGAATTAAAATTAAAACGAAGATCAGCAACCATTATTTCAGCAATATTGGCAACAATTATGGGGTTGTTTTGTACATTATCATGGTCTACGTTCAAAAACTTCAGTATCAATGTTGCTGCCGATGGTGAAATGGGAGGAACCAAAACGATGTACTTTTTTGATATGATGGATTTCTTGGCCTCCAATATTCTTTTGCCCCTTGGTGGGATGTTAATTGTCATTTTTGTTGGCTGGAAGTTGGGCAAGAAAAGAGCCATTATGGAGTTATCAAATGAGAATAAATTAAAAAGTAAATTGTTTGATTTAGTATTTTTTATTATCAAATATATTGCACCTATTGCGATCGCTTTTGTGTTTTTAAGAGGCATTAATGTAATCTAATTATGTATGAGTTCATTTCTACAATATTTTGAAGCTATTATTAATTTATACAACGAATATATTGGCGGTTATTTGATTTTATTGTTGCTTGTTCCAACTGGAATTTATCTCACATTTAGATTGGGTTTTTTGCAACTTAGAGGATTGAAACATGCTTTTGAAATTGTTTGCGGAAAATTTAGCGATAAAAAGCATCTGGGTGATATAACTCATTTTAAGGCACTTACCACTGCTTTGTCATCAACGGTTGGAACCGGGAATATTGTAGGAGTGGCTTTAGCTGTTTATTGGGGCGGTCCTGGGGTTGTTTTTTGGTTGTGGGTGACTGGTTTTTTTGGAATGATGTTAAAGTTTTCGGAGTGTACCCTCGCTCTGAAATATCGCATCGTAAATGCCGATGGAACCGTTTCGGGTGGACCGATGTATTATATTAAGTATGGTTTAAAAAAACAGTTGGGAAAATTTGCAAAAGTTTTGGCAGCTATTTTTGCATTTGCTACTGTTTTATGTTCTTTGGGTACAGGAAACATTGCTCAAGCAAATGGAATTGCTGATGCTTTGATTACCAATTATCAAATTCCAACCTATGTTACTGGTTTAATTATCTCCTTTTTGGTTCTGATTATTATTGTTGGTGGCTTGAAACGAATTGCCGAAGTGACCGAGAAATTGGTTCCCATTATGGCTGGTTTTTATTTATTAGCAACCATGGTTGTTTTGATTTCTTATGCCAGTCATATCCCTGCTGCTTTTCAATTGATTTTCGATTCCGCTTTTAATGGAACGGCTTTGACTGGAGGTTTTGTCGGTTCTACCTTTTTCATGACCATGATTATGGGTGTTCGAAGAGGTCTCTTTTCAAATGAAGCAGGACAAGGTTCGGCTGCCATAGCTCATGCTGCTGCAAAAACAGAATATCCAGTCAGAGAGGGCTTTGTAGCAACTTTAGAACCGCTTATCGATACCATTGTAATTTGTACACTTACAGCTTTGGTTGTTATCGTTACCGATTCTTGGAGTTCGGGTATTCAAGGAGTTGGAATGACTATTTCTGCATTTGAACTGGGCTTTAGTAATGTTGGGGTAGTGGGTGTAGCCAAACATATTGTAGCTTTTGGATTGGTCATGTTTGCCTTTTCAACCATTATCAGTTGGTCCTATTACGGCTCTCGCGGAGTTCAGTATTTAGTGGGAGATAAATATATAAAGCCATACTATTATATTTACGGACTTTTTGTATTCTTGGGTTCTATTTGGAGTATTGATTTGGTCTGGGGCTTTGTAGATATGGTTATTACCTTTATGACCATTCCAAATTTGATTGCTCTCATTCTCTTATTCCCAGTGCTGAAAAAAGAAGTGCAAAATTATTTGGCCCTTAAAAAAATAAATAAGTGGTAATTTTAATAGTCACCCTTCAACATTATAGCGGAGCTAAAGTAGTGAAGGGCGACTGTGTTGAAAAGTATTAATTTCTCAAACTTTCGTTGATGCGATTCGACCACTCTTCAGCGGATTGAAGTTCACCGCTAAGTTGTGAGCTATCGTCGGAATTGTAAAATTCCCATGCAATTTCTTTTCTGTTTTTATCTAAAGGAATAAAAACCAATTCCAGTTTTTCGATAATAGATTGATTACTATTATTGTATGCAACAGCTCTTCCTGTGTTTTTAACTTTTGTGACTTTTATATCAGCAAGGTTTATGTAGTCTTCAATGACGCTGTCTTTCGTTTTTTTAAAGAAAAACACCTGTTTTTTTACTTCATCCATTCCAATAACATAATCACTTAAAACTTCCGACTTGCTAATTGTGGCGTTTTGTTGATTTGCAATGTTGATTAACGATTGTAATTTTTCTTTTTTCTTTTTTTTGTTTTTTCGACCTATTAATACGAAAGGAATTGTACATACGGCTACAAAAATAGCGGTAATGATGATACTGCTTATATCCATTTTTTTAGTATGTTAAATTTAATAATATTATTTCAGCATTGTTCAAAACAGTGCTTTACAAATACAAAACAATCTTATTTTGAAGATTGCTATTAAAAAGAAACTTACCAAAAGCAGTGAAAAGGAAAGATAATGTTGTTTTTTCGAAATCGTATTAGAAGATTTTTTGAAAAAAAATTATATTGTAAAAATACAATTTCTAAAAAATGTTCTGTTGTTTTATTAACTGCCCAAAGACTATTGTATGAGTCTGTAAATCGAGGAGAGGGAAAATCATTAAAGTTTTTGATTGAATTTTCCGATTGTGAAGTATGACAAAAAAGATTTGTAGAAATCGTAGAAAAAAAGTTCTCTTGTTCTGCCCTGGGTTGGTTTTGAAAGTCATAATGGATGGCTGATTCTGTAGCAATGCCTAAGGCAAAGCAATAAATTGCAATCAGAAGTACTATGCTTGTATTTTTAATCTTGTTTTTCACTTTGCAAATATACTATTTTTCTTAGGTACAAAGAATTTTGCATAGAAGTTTTTAATGTTGTTGCCCTTTTACTTTTTAGTGAGCTGTTTTCGGTTGTTGAGCTTAGTCGAAACGCGGAACTGCCAGGAGGCAACTGGGTATTCAAATTTTGTGATTTTAATCTGATTTTCAGTCGTTTATTGCCCTTGTCCTTAATGGGGTAAGCATTTGGAAATAAAGAAGTTATCGATCATAATAAACAATCACTATTGGGCTTTATGTTCCTGATAAACCAACACTGGCAAATTAGTCTTATAAATAATTTCCTTTGTTTTATTGCTTCCGAAAATTCCTTGAAACAGCGTTCTGTTTGAGCGTAAAATGGCAATCATGTCAGCATCAATTATATGTGCGTAGTCGTCAATTGCTTTTACGATATCTTTGCTTTCAATAATTTTAAAAACAGTCGTTCGAGTATCCATTTTGTTTTGTAATTCTAATTCCAATCCTTGCATTGCCAAGACATCTTTGATTGACTTTTCTGCAACAATATGGATAATATGAATTTTTGCCCCAACAAGTTCTGCAATCTTTTGTAAATCAAGAATGTTGTCAATGTCTTGATCATGATAATTGAAAGCATAAATAATGTTTTGAGGATCTCTGAAAGGAGCCAAGTTGGGCACTACGCAAACAGGACTATTCGATTTATTAATGATATCCGAAAGATTGACACTGACATCTCGGTAATTATAATCGGCTTGACTTTTGTCGCTTAGCATCACTAAGACCACTTCTGGATCTCGAAGCTGTTCGGCAATAACGTCAAAAACAAAACCCGTTTTTACGCTCATGAAAATTTCTGGTAAATCCTTTTTTTCATTTTTTAAATCTGCAATAATTTTTTGAAATTTCTCTTGGGCTTTGCCAACCTGATCATTCAAAATGTTGGGTGGCAAAATAATTGGCGTAGACTCGCTTATGACGAAGTTTATACCATATTCAAAGCTGTCTATAACATGAATTACTTCAACAGCGAACTTCATTTTTTTTGCAAGGCGAACACCTGCTTCAATAATCTTAGGTGTTTTAAAACTAAAATCAGTAGGGATAATAATTCTTTTCATAGCTTTATATTTAAAAAAATACTGATGCGTTAATATAATAACGCATCAGTATCGTTTTTGTTAGATTTTCTTAATCTTTTACTAGCTTTTTGTAACGAATTCGTTTTGGAATTTCATCACCCATTCTTTTTTTCTTATTTTCCTCATATTCAGAGTACCCACCTTCAAAATAATAGACTTCTGAATTTCCTTCAAATGCAAGAATGTGTGTGCAAACTCTGTCTAAAAACCAGCGGTCGTGCGAAATAATCACAGCACAGCCTGCAAATTGTTCTAAACCTTCTTCCAATGCTCTAAGCGTATTTATGTCGATGTCGTTTGTAGGTTCGTCAAGCAGCAAAACATTGGCTTCGGATTTTAATGTCATGGCAAGGTGTAAACGATTTCGTTCACCACCAGATAAAACGCCAGTTTTTTTACTTTGTTCGTTGCCTCCAAAATTAAATCTTGAAATGTAAGCTCTTGAATTAATCAGTTTTCCACCCAACATCATTTGCTCATTTCCACCCGAAATAACTTCGTAAATTGTTTTTTCGGGATCTACTTCACTGTGCTGCTGGTCTACATAAGCTATTTTGACAGTTTCGCCAACCGAGAAAGTTCCTGAATCAGGTTGTATATGATTCATAATTAATCGGAACAAACTTGTCTTTCCAGCCCCGTTGGGACCAATAATACCAACAATACCATTGGGTGGTAAGTTGAAATTCAAATCTTCGAAAAGAACTTTGTCTCCAAATGCTTTGCTCACATTTTTGGCTTCAATTACATTCATTCCTAAACGTGGGCCGTTCGGGATGTATATTTCTAGGCGTTCTTCTTTTTCTTTGGTGTCTTGTGATAATAATTTTTCATATGCGCCCAATCTCGATTTTGATTTAGCATGTCGAGCTTTTGGCGACATTCTAACCCATTCTAATTCACGTTCGAGAGTTTTTCGACGTTTGCTTTCTTGTTTTTCTTCTTGAGCCAAACGGTTCGATTTTTGTTCGAGCCATGAGCTGTAATTTCCTTTCCATGGAATTCCTTCGCCGCGGTCTAGTTCAAGTATCCAGCCGGCAACATTGTCCAGAAAATATCTGTCGTGAGTCACAGCAATAACAGTTCCTTTGTATTGCTGTAAGTGCATTTCGAGCCACTCTATCGATTCGGCATCCAAGTGGTTGGTGGGCTCATCCAAAAGTAAAATATCGGGTTCCTGTAGCAATAAACGGCATAAAGCAACTCTACGACGTTCACCACCAGAAAGATTTAAAATAGGCGTATCCCCTTCGGGGCAACGCAACGCATCCATTGCTCTCTCTAGTTTAGAATCCAGTTCCCACGCGTCGTGATGTTCAATTAAATCAGTGAGTTCCCCTTGACGTTCAATAAGTTTGTTCATTTCATCGTCGTCCATAGGTTCGGCAAAGCGATTGTTGACCTCTTCGTATTCTTTCAAGATGTCGACCACTTCCTGAACTCCTTCCATCACAACTTCTTTCACCGTTTTTTCGTCGTCCAAAATAGGTTCCTGTGATAGATGTCCAACACTGTAGCCTGGAGAAAATACAACATCACCTTGAAATGATTTGTCTTCTCCAGCAATGATTTTTAAAAGAGAGGATTTGCCAGATCCATTAAGTCCGATAACCCCAATTTTTGCTCCATAATAAAAAGACAAATAAATGTCTTTCAGTACTTGTTTCGCTGGTGGGAAGATTTTATTAACCTTTACCATCGAAAATATTATCTTCTTATCGTCGCTCATATTCTTAATATTTTATTTTTTTACGAAATTACACATTTTTCCCGTTCGACACACATTTTTGATGTCAGAACGATGATTTGATTAAGCTGTAATAGTCTCTTTTTATTGCTTTTTCAGAATTAACTTTTCATTGAAAATTCCAAATTTTGTTCGCATTTGCAGGATGTAGAATCCGTCTTGCAAATCAGCAACATCAATACTGCATTTTTGATAGTTGAAAACGATGTTTTCTGATTTTACAATTCTGCCATTTGCATCATAAATAAGAATGGTTCCTTCTTCTATTTTGTTGTTGTTGAGAAGTATATGTAGGTCATCGGCGGCGGGATTTGGAAAAATCTGCATCTGTGTTCTTTCAAAAATCTCTTCTTTTTTAATGTTTACAATATAGTATAATTCTGTTTCCCAAACGGCTCTACCGTATGTTGCAACTCTGAGTTTTCCTGTATTATAGTGTATTGCCATGTCACGAACTACCGTGTTTGGAAGTCCGCCCGAAAAATTTACCCAAGTATTGATAAGTGTATCTCGGTAGAAAACGCCGATGTCCGTTCCAATGTATACACCATTGGGCGAATTGTTTTCATAAATAATGCAATTCACAGGAATATTGGGCAAATTATCGGTCAGATTTATCCATGTTGTTCCGCCATCTTCGGAATGCATTACTTTGTATTGTTCGGAGTATCCACTAAAGGTCATCCAAATTTCATTTTCATTTTCGGGATCTATTGCAATGTCGCTTATGTTTGATCCAGCAGGGGATGAGAAGGTTTCCCATAACAAGCCACCATCTGTTGTTTTTCGGAATGCATTGCTGTATCCAACATAGATATTATCAGGATTTGAAGGTGAAATTTTTAGAATATTAATATTACTTGCTTGCGAAAAATTACTGATTTGCGACCATGAGTCACCGTAATTGTCAGATTTGAATACGTTTTTATATCCAGCAAAGAGGGTAGATGGCGTTGTTGGATGAATGGCCATTGGAGTTATCCATGCTCCCTCTTCGGGGATATTGCTTGAGATGTTATCCCAAATATAACCACCGTCGTTCGATCTAAAAAAAGCTCCATAATAATATGAACCATACATGATTTGGTCGTTGGAATAGTCTATGGCACAGTCCATTCCATCGCCACCCAGAACAGATCGCCAGTAGCCATCAATGCCAAGATTGGTGCCATTGTCTTGCCAACCTGTTAGCACAATGTCGGAGTTTTGGGTGGAGTGATCCAATCTGTATATCTGTCCAATGACTAAATTAGAACTTAAATCAGTCCATGTTTGGCCATTGTTTTGCGTCATAAACAATCCACCGTCGGTGCACGCATAAAGTCTGTTTGAATTGGGTGCGTATTTCAGTTCGTGTATATCAGCATGAACGTATGGTTTTCCTCCACCGCCATACCAATGAGCACTTAGTAGCCAATTAGATCCATAATTAAAGCTTCTCCAAATATTTACTCCGCCCGTAAATACCATTTTTGCTTGGCTAGGATTGGCTGCTATTGAAAGGTCATACCAAGCTTGTCCTCCCGAATCGCCACCGTTTGTTTGCCAGCCCAATAGATTTGGGCTATCTGCTTTAACCGTATATGTTTCGCCACCGTCGGTGGAAAGCATTAGGCTTCCAAAGCCTTGATCGTAGGCGTTTCCGGATAAAAGATATACATAATTGCTTTCGGCGGGCGTGACGGCTATTGCGATTCTGCTCGCTTCATATGAAACCTGAGGAAGTTCAATCATCGAAAAACTTTCACCTCCATCCAATGATCTTTGTATGGTTTTGGCGGTTGCTGCATAAATAACATCTGGATTATTGGGTCTATAAGCCATGTCTTTAAAATGACCAATTCTTTTTCGGTCCCAATTTTCTCCACCATCTGTGGTTTTATAAATTCCGTAGTTTGTAGCTGCCAAAAGAGTGGATGTATCGTTTGGGTTAATCAAAAGGCGACTTACACGTCGTGTTAAGGGAGCCGTATATTCCAAACTTGTTGGAAACCATGTTTCTCCCGCATCAAAGCTTTTCATCACGCCCAAAGAATAGGTATCTCCTCCGTTTTTATCCCCCGTTGCCATATACATTGTGTTGGGATTGAGGGGGTTAATAACAATGTCGGAAATTCCGATGCAGGCCAAAAAATCAGTTGTGGTAGTCCACGATTGTCCTCCGTTAACAGTTTTCCATATTCCGCCAGCAGGGGCACCTACATAAAATATATTGCTATCGTTTGGATGAAAAGCAATGCAATTTATACGTCCGTTTCCTCCTCCTTCAGGTGTTTGAGCTGGGCCTACCAATTGCCAATGTGTTGGGTTTCTGTAGGAATTGCTTTTCAGGTGCTGTTCTTGTGATTTATAAGCTTTCCATAAGGCTTGAGAATTTACGAATCCGTCATCTCCTAAGCGATGTCCAGCAAATTCTTCCCAACGTTTAAATTGTTTAAAACCTTTTCCTTTTTGGGGTGTTTTTTGATTCCATTCTGCTTCGAAAAGCCTTTGAGTCTCTTCAAATTTTCCGCCTTCCATAAGTAAATCTACCCATGTTTGGGCAGAAATACTGTACATTGTAAAACATAATACTATGAAAATAATTGTTTTCTTCATTCTGATAATTTGTATTTAATTCAACAGTAAAATTAGTTTATTTTTGCTTCTTGAGAAGATTTCCCCATGTTAAACAATTGCTAATGATTGGATTGTAGGTAGATGATGGTTTTTTGGGGATTCTCTTTCGAGAAGAATATAAGATTTATTTTGGATATAAATTACTTTAATCCATTTTTATGTTTTGCTATAATGATTTGAAAATCCGCTCTTTGCAGCTGTTGCAAATGAAAAGTTTATCAGATTGCTATTCTTTCATTTAAACTCCTTCGGGAGAAGTTGACGGTATAGTGGTGTCAATTTTGGAAATGATAAATTTATCAATTCTATTTCCATCCATATCCACTATTTCAAAGCGATACCCGTTGTATTCAATCACATCTCCAGTTTTGGGAAGTGCGTTAATTCGGTTTACAAAAAAACCAGCAACAGTGGCAAATTCGGATTCTTCGGGAATTAATTCACAGTTTATTCTATCATTAAAATCGGTAATGGGGGTGAAGCCGTCTACTAAAAAACTTCGGTCTTCTCTTTCAATAATATCTGGATCTTCTTCTTCTCCAAAACTGGGTAGTTCTCCCAAAATCCCTTCAGCTAAATCATGAAGAGTAACAATTCCAATAAAAGTACCGTATTCATCAATTACAATTCCATAGTACTGTTTTTTCTCTTTAAAAATACTGAGAATTTTCAGAGCAGTAAGTGTTTCTGGAATAAAAATAGCTTCGGACAAAATAGTTCTTATATCTCGATCGGGAATTTCATCTTCTTTGTTTAGTTCGAAAAACTCTTTGTTGTGTAGTATTCCCACGATGTTGTCTGTACTTTCATCGCAAGCTGGGAAATATGAGTGTTGGCTGATTTTCATTTGTGTCGCAATCTCTTCTAGGGAGTCGTTAATGTCAATCCACTCTACGTCGGATCGGTGCGTCATTAAATGATGTGCCTTTTTATCGTTAAAATTGAAAAGTTGATGGTGAAGTGCGGTCTCTTCAGAATCTAAAACTCCTTCATTTTGAGCCAACTTAAACATCACTTTAATTTCATCTTCGGTAATTGAATTATCGTTGTTTTTATTGGCAAATGCTTTGGATATATATCCTGAAATAATGACCAATGGATAGGTTAGGAAAATCATAATACGAATAGTTTGGACGGTAAAACCAATCATTTTTTTCCAATAGCGAGCTCCGATTGTTTTTGGGATTATTTCCGTAAAAATAAGAATTAATAATGTTAGTATCGCCGAAACCAATCCAAAATATGCTTGTCCAAATACGATGGTTGCTTGCGCTCCAACTCCAGCAGCCCCAATGGTATGGGCTATAGTGTTAAGTGATAGGATGGCCGATAACGGCTTGTCTATATTTAACTTGTAGTGTCTTAGGGAGATAGCTTTTTTGTCGCCCATGTTTTCTCGAACGTTCAAATAGGACAATGGCGTTGATAAAAGTACCGATTCTACGATTGAACATAAAAAAGATACTATTAGGGCTAATGCTAAGTAAAGAAATAAATATGTCATTGATTAAGAGTTTCTTATGTTTTGGTTAATTACCCTCAATACATTGTTATTACAATGATATTCTTCAATTGTCATTTCTTTTTTGCTTTATTATTTCTGCAAATTTAATAAAAAATATCAATGATGTATGATTTTTGTGTTTTTTTCTCTTTTTTCTAAGGATGAGCGAGTCTCTTTAGTTATAGTATTGAGATATAAAAAAGTTGTTTTATATTTATATACTCATAAAGCCCAAAATTTTTCTTGGGCTTTATGAGTTTTCTAAACCAATATTTTATTCTTTTTTGACTATAAATTTAAGTCGATATACTAGGTATGAAAAAATTAACAGACCAATAATAACGGAGCTCCAAAACGAAATACGTTCTGCCAAATTCCACGCATCGGGTTCAAATTTGAATTCAACAATGTGTTTTCCTTGGGGAACAATCATCGAGCGTAAAATGTAATTGGCTCTAAAATGTGCCGCATCTTGTCCATCTATGGTTGATTTCCAGTATTTTGGATAGTAAATTTCCGAAAATACAACCACTTTGTTTTGATGGGCATCCACTTCGTATTTTAAATAATCTGGTTTATATTCTACCAGTTTTATATAAGACAAGCTATCTTTTGCCTGACTCCAATCTTTGGTTAGTTTTTCAAATCTTTGATCTACAACAGCAGTTGTGCTGGTATTTATTTGACCGAGTTTTTGCAATTCCTCATCTGCGTTTTTTGCAATTAATAGAGTGTCAACAAACCATGCATTGCCTAATGCTGATACATTGCGCTGAACAATCGGTCTTCCGTCCTGCGATGGAGCGATGAAATAGCGAGTGTTTAGCATATTAAGAACTTGAACATTGATGCCTTGGGAGAATTGAGATTCAACTACTTCTTGGTATCTTCTGAGTTTTGCACCATGATATCCGCCAATCGATTTGTGGAAATAGGAAGTGCGCGAATCATTAAATGGATTACCTGCAATATTAAAAACTCGATAGCTCAAATCTTTATCTTCTAGAATCATCAAGTCGTTTTCGCTGGGTCGGTTTGAATTGACAATTTTACGTTTGGGAACAAAGTCGTCATCGTTTAAATAACGTTTGTTTACAATCCATAAATCCATAAAAACAAGAACACTAATACTGATAAGCAAAGTCTTCATATTGACTTTTTTGAGGTTGTATAACCACAAACCGCCTGCACTCAGCATAATCAATGCAAAGGAACGGAATGCGTCTCCTCTAAGCATTGAAATTCGGTCGGCTACAAGTGCGTCCAAATACCATTGTGGAAAACCGTTAGCAAGCATTGTTTGGTCGCTAGAACCTATAAAATCAAACATTCCTCCACCAAAAAGGGCAAATAGAGCAGAAATTCCAGCGGTGAAACCTGCAGATATAATAAGCGCTTTTTTCAGTTCATCTTTTGAAAGTTTTTGTTCAACAAATTCTTTCAGTGCTAAAATTCCCAATAAAACAATCGAAAAGCTTGGAATCACCAGAATCATGCTAACGGTTCTGAATTTGTTGTAGCCTGGAAAGAAGTCGAAAAAGAGATAGTTGAAGCCCGGGAGATTTTTTCCCCACGAAAGTAAAATGCCTAAAATGGTAATGCTCAGCAGCCACCATTTGTATTTATTTTTGACAATAACAAGTCCGAGTGCAAAAAGGAAAACCATGATTGCACCCACGTAAACTGGACCGGATGTAAATGGTTGTGCTCCCCAATATGCAGGAACCGCTTGGATGGATTCGCGTGCATTTCCTTCAGGTACTCCTTTGGAAACTAGTTCTTTATAGAGGTTTGAGTTTTTTGAAAGTTCGTAATGAGAACTGTTTCCATAAAACCCTGGAATAAGTAAAGTGAAAGTTTCCATTTTTCCATAGCTCCACGAAAAAGCATAATCTTTATCTAAACCTTCGGTGTTTCGCGAATTATCAAGTGTAAGTTCGCTGGGGCCACGCATCGATTCTTTACCATAATCATAGGTTTTATATAATTCGTGAAGGTTTGGCAAAACGGCTAATATGGTAGCCACAAAAGCAACCGCAAGAGATTTGCCAAAATGTGGCAGCGTTTTCTCTTTTATGCTGTAAATAAATTCTATCAGAACATACAGAGCCATTGCCATAAATAGGTAATATGTAATTTGAAAATGGCTTTGAGCAATGTTTATCCCCAATCCAACAGCAAGAAGCAAGCCTCCAGCCAATAGTTTTTTATTAGAAAAAACAGAAACAAATCCTGCAACAACTAAGGGTAGAGTCGCAATAGCATAGGCTTTTGTGATATGTCCGGCTTCTATAATTATAAAATTGTACGAACAAAAAGCGAATGCAAAAGCCCCGATTATCGACAGCCAAGGACTGACTCCCATAATGGATAATAAAATGTAAAAACTAATCAAACTCATCAGAATAATAGCCAAAGACATGTATGGAAAAGGTTTTTGAACAGTTTGTCCCAAATAAAAATAAATATTTGAAGGCGGCGCCGAATAAATTTGATATGCTGGCATGCCGCCAAACATAGAATTGGTCCATTGAGCAAATTCACCAGTTTTTTCTTGGTGGTCTTTTAGTTCTTTTGCCATGCCTTCCACATTTACCATGTCGGACTGAACAAGCTCTTTATTTTGCAGGACTGGATTGAAATAAGCAAAACTGATTGCCAAGAAAATGGCGATTGCCATAGCATGATAGAGTGCCTTTTTGCCAAATTTATTTTTCATATTCAGATTTTTATTCGTGTTGTTTATTATTGTCTTTGTCTTTAATTTCTTCGTAATCGGTATATTCAATATCGTCAATGTCGAAATGCTTTTTACGTCCAGGATAATTAATGGTTACTTTCGGATTGCCTTTGTTGGTTTTTTGTTGATTATTATCTGAAGAGAATCCATTTTGTTCGTAATAGCGTTTTTGAACTTTTTTAATGTATTGTTTTAATAACCAAGGAAAAAGATATCGAACACTGATTCTAAAAAAGAGGTAAATTGTAATAATGGTAAGCAAAAATTTCATTTCTATTCTTGGGGTTTGATATATTAAGTTGCTAAATTACAATTTTTACAGATGTATCAATCATTTTCATTTTTTTGAAATGTATTATCTTTGATGTTGATGTTTTAAAATATCAGAAAATCAGATGTTTGCAGTTTGTTTTTGACAGTAATGAAATTTAATAAAAAAGATTAAATTTAATAAGAAACAGAATTTATCAAATTCAACGAAATCTTAATTTTTCATACACGAATTCTTAATTTTCGCCTCCAAACTAATTTTCACCCCAACTTCCAACAATTGTAATTATAAAAAGTATTTTGGTATTTTTGCCAAATTGAAAAACCAAATAAAATGAAACTTTATTTTACCGTGATTTGTTGTTTCCTTTTTATTGTAAATGCAACTAGCCAAACAGTAAAAGAAATTCAAGCAAAAGATGCTTTTGAACTTGTTGTTAGCCGAGATACAGCGAATACGATATTGATAGATGGTAGAAGTTTTGAAATGTTTGCAGAAAAACATATTGCGGGAGCGATTAATATTGATGCCTTTCAGGATTCGATTACGTTAGATTTGAAAAGTTTTTTAAAGGTGAAAGAGATTATTGTCTATTGTTCAAATCGAAAAAGAGCTGAATTGATTGTCGAAAAACTAAAGGAGTTGAATTATAGTGGTGACATTGTTTTTATTTCTGACGGGATAAATGGCTGGATTGCTGCAGGATTTGAAATTGTTGAAAAATAAAATAATTCAAAAAATAGTGCGTAAATTTGCTCATTCAGAAGATCTCATCTCTAAAATAGAATTGTTTTATTGTGAAAAGAAAATTGTTTTTATTCTTGGCTTGGTTTTTTGTGCTATTGGGTGCCATCGGAATTGCAATTCCAATATTGCCCACTACGCCATTTCTTTTGTTGGCTGTTTGGTTCTTTTCTAAAAGTTCCCAGCGCTTTCATAAGTGGATATTAAATCATAAAATACTAGGAGAGTATGTTCGTTCGTACCAAAATGGGAAAGGTATTCCGTTGAAAATTAAAATCAGAACGATACTTTTACTATGGCTTACCATTTTTATTTCCATGTATTTTGTTCAAGATAAAATTTGGTTGGTGATAATGTTGTTTGTAGTTGCAGTTTTGGTTTCTGTTCATACTTATTATGATAAAAGGAAAGATTGAAAGATAAATAACCAGAGCAAGCCGAAGCTTGCTCTGGTTATTTAATTTAAGTAGTGTTTGTGCGAAAATTCTGTTTTTTTCAGACATCCCTATGAGATTTTTATTTCTCTAGGCGGCTTAACAATAGCTTCCTCTTTTTTGGGCAAAGCAATTTGCAAAATTCCATTTTCATACTCTGCTTTTATTTTCTCGACCTGAATGGTTTCTGGAATGTTAAATCCACGACTGAAAGAGGTATATGAGAATTCTCTTTGAGTAGTATTTTCGATATTTTCTTCTTTTTCAACCGAAACGGTCAGAACATTTTCAGATAATTGAATCTTGAAATCTGCCTTTTCGAGACCAGGGGCTGCCAATTCTATAAAATATTTGTCTTTTTCTTCAATGATATTTGCTGAAGGCAGACTTGATAAACGGCTTTTGCGGTAAATATCGCCCATAAAACCGGGTCCGAAAAAATCCTCCCATAAATTGGGAATACTGGGTTTGTTTTCATAACGTACTAACATAGTTTTATCCTCCTTTTTTATGAAATTTGAATTTCTTTGTTTTTAATTATTTGTTCTTCTTTTTTAGGGATACTTATCGAAAGTATTCCTTGTTTGTATTCTGCTTTAATTTCCTCAAAATTAGCATCTTTCGGAAGTTTTATCTTTCGTTCGAATTGCTCAAAACAAAATTCTTTGTGCGTATATTCGCGATTGTCCTCCTCAATGATATCGCCTTTGATACTGAGAATCATCTGATCTATATTTATCGAGAAATTTTCCTTTTTCATGCCCGGAGCGGCAATTTCAATAAAGTAGTTATTCTCTAAATCTTTGATGTTCATTCTGGGCATTGTGCCACAGTAGCTCTCTTTCAAAAAAGCATTTTTATTACTTTCTCTTTCGTTATTGAAAATTTCATCAATCAAACGAAGTGGGTTTTCCAAGGGTCTTTTCATTAATGTATTCATTTTTTTATCCTCCAATTTGTTTTTGTTATTTACTGAAGGATTATTCAACTTGTATGCCAAAAAACGAATGAGTGTTGATTATCAGGTATTTATGTTTTTGACGACACGACACAATGTCACTCCGCTGTGTTTCTTACTGACAAAGTGTCGGTTTATCGCAGTGGAGAGAATATCAAACCAATTTGAAAGCTTGTATATGGAAAATCATTTAAGCCCTGCTGAATTTGAAGATAGGGCCTGAATTTATGTTTGTTTGTTGGTTCAATTTTGGCACGCACAACCAAGGGTTTATCGCCATTATCGATGTATCCGGAATATCCCGAAGCTTGAAGTGAAACTTTGGTTTTTTTTACAAGTAAATCAATACCAACGCCATACATAAAAGCATCATTTTGTCTTCGGTCATTTTCGTTGGTGTGCCAACAATAAAATCCACCGGAAGCATACAAGCGAATGCGACTGCTGTCTGTTTTTGATAACAAAAAATCTTTTCCCAAACTTAAGTCAAAATAGTATCCTGGAGCATCGGTGAAGCGCGCATGCCTAAGTTGTAGACCAGAAGCGGTTCGAAGTCCAAATCGAAGAGCCATATCGGGTATTTTTTTGTGATTTTGAATTATCTGAATGTGTTGGTTTACGTAAATATCGCCCCCCGCTGTGCTTTTGCCTTCTTTGTTGAAAGTTCTTCGTTCGATTCTTAGGCTAGTATCCATATTGTAAAACTCAATGGGAACCACATGGATTTCCAAATTTACTCTGTTTTTTACAATTGGAATTTCTAAAGAAGTGAATGCGTTGTAGGTTGGATCTTGGCTATGGTGATGGTATTCGGCAGCAAGTCTAAATTCCAGATTCTCCGATATGCGACCGTTCATGTTTTTCGGAACAGGCAAGGCATTAGGTCCGAAATACCGAGGCGAATATCGCATGTATTTACTCCAATGTGTAACTCCATCCCAATTGCTGTATGGATCTGAAAAATCACTGTTTGTTTGACAAAAAATTTCTCCAAACAAGCTTATAATCAGTACGATGGCAATTACTGTATTTTTCATATAACAATACTTGAAAATTATTTTTGGTCGTAACGAGTATAGGGAGTTGCATCGAGTTTGCAAAAATCTTGTTTTTGATATTTAAAATATCCTGCGATGGCTATCATGGCTGCATTGTCGGTGGTAAATTGAAATGGTGGCAGAAAAAGTTTCCATTTCTCTAGTTTGGCAATTTCAGTCAAGGTATTTCGGAGACCTGAATTGGCAGAAACGCCGCCAGCAATAGCAATTTGTGAAATTTTATGGTGTCGTGCTGCAAGAATTAATTTTTTCGTTAACGAATGAATAATGGCAAATTGAATGGAAGCGGCCAAGTCGGCTCTGTTTTTTTCTATAAAAGAATCATCCGTTTTTAGCTGATCTCGTAGAAAATAGAGAAATGATGTTTTTAATCCCGAAAAGCTAAAATCGAAATGAGGCATATTGGCTTCTGAAAATTTAAAAGCATGGGGATTTCCCTCTTTTGCTAGTTTGTCGATGTTTGGGCCGCCAGGGTAGGGAAGTCCCATGATTTTAGCCGCTTTGTCAAAGGCTTCGCCAGCAGCGTCGTCAATGGTTTGTCCAATGATGTCGAAATCAAAATAATCATTAATTTTTAAAATTTGAGTATGTCCACCCGAAACAGTTAAGCAAAGAAAAGGAAAAGTTGGGGCTTCGTTTTGCACATCTGGTAATTTTATAAAATGCGATAGAACATGGGCTTGCAGATGATCCACTTCAATAAGTGGAATATTCAAACTCATCGAAAGTCCTTTTGCAAAAGAAGTTCCTACCAAAAGGGAGCCCAAAAGACCAGGACCTCTTGTAAAAGCGATGGCATGAATATTGCTTTTTTGTATATTTGCATTTTTAATGGCAGCGTCGATGACTGGTATGATGTTTTGCAAATGCGATCGCGAAGCAAGTTCAGGTACTACACCGCCATATTGTTCATGAACTTTTTGACCAGCTATGATGTTAGAACAAAGTCTTGTACCTTTGATAATTGCTGCGGATGTGTCATCGCAAGATGATTCGATGCCTAAAATATATGTATCCATAAAAACAGAATTTTGAAACACAAAATTATTAAAATAATCAAGCGGATTGTGTTATGGAGTTTACTTTCTATAGCGAGTCTTATTATTTTAGGTTTTGTTCTTATTCAGTTTTCGTTTGTACAAACGTATTTAGCACAGCGTGTAGCCACCTATTTTTCAAACGAATTGGGCGTTCATGTATCGGTGGGCAGATTGAGCATTAGTCCATTGCTGAATCTCTCTTTGTATGAAGTGGAAATAGAGGATCAGAAGTCCGAAAAATTGCTCTATGTCGATAATATTTATGCCTTTATGTCGAATCTTTCGATTTATGATAGAAGGTTGAATATTAGCAAGTTAACGATTATTTCACCCGAAATAAACATTCGGAAATATTCGGGGGATACGATTTATAATTTTCAGTTTTTGCTTGATTATTTCAAAACACCAGAGAAAAAAGAGACGCAGCCTTGGAAATTTAATTTTGGAAAATTCTCTCTTTTGGGAGCTCGTTTGTCGCATGTAGTTGAAGATAAGATTGGTGATGATGAAAATAGTGTGGATTTCAACAATATTAATGTCCGAAATCTAAATGTTAGTATTTCTGATTTTCGAATGAAAAAGGACACCATCGCATTAAATTTAACTGATTTTTCGGTCTACGATACTAGTGGTTTTTACATTAAAAAAATGAATGCAGATATAATCTACACAGACAAATCACTGTCATTAAACGATGTAACTGTTCAAACTTTTAATTCTGACATTCACTTTAAATTGACTTTGAAGTACAATTCCCCAGAAGAATTTGAAGATTTTTTCAATAAAATAAATTTGAATTTTGAGCTAAAACCATCAAAAATCAATACTCAAGATGTTGCTTTTTTTATGCCCGAAATAGATTTATTTACCAATTCTTTTGTGGCTTCTGCTTTTATAAAAGGAAAAATAAAGCATCTTTTGGTTCGGAATTTAATTGTTAAATATGGAAACAGTACTCAACTTTTTGCAAAAGCTACGATTGATGGTTTGCCAAATATAAATGAAACATTTATTGATTTTAATATCGAAGATTTCTCTACCATTATTGCAGATATTCAAAAGTTTAATTTGCCAAATAATAAAAAGATAAAAATTCCTTCGAACTTGTTTAGTGCAAAAAATGTAAAACTGAAAGGTTTTTTTACTGGTTTTATTTCCGACTTTGTTGTTAATGCTAATCTGCAAACGGCTGCTGGTACCATTATTACGGATATTAATTTAAAAACCAAAGACAATAAATACGAATACCAAGGCAAGTTGGCGACTGAAAATTTTAACCCCGGACTGTTTGTAAAGGATTTAAATCAAATAGCCGACCTAAGCATGTCTGCTGAGTTGAAAGGTAAAGGCAAGGAGATTAAAACATTGAGTCTTAATTATGAGGCTGTTGTTCAAAAAGTGCTTCTTCAAAATAAAACTTCTTTGTCAAATGTTAATTTGCTTGGAAATTTCGAAAACCAAATTGTGAATGCGCGAGTTCAGGTGGATGATCCAAACTTGAAATTATCGGTGGAAGGGAGTTGGGGATTAAAACCCAAAGAGGAGTTTATTTCTGTTTTTGCAAGCGTTTCTACTGCAAAATTGTCCAATTTAAATCTTACCAATAGAGCCCCTGACATCAATTTAAATGCCGAATTATCAGTTGATTTAAAAGGAAATAATATCGATAATTTTCTAGGTGCAATAAAGATTAACGACCTCAATTATTTTGAGCATAAAAAACAATATCACATTGATCAATTAGCTTTAACTTTAGGCTTGGACCCGCTTGGGATGAGAAGTTTTTTCCTCAAATCCGATTGGGTTGACGCTGATATTGTAGGAAAGTTTTTATTGTCTGATTTTGGTGCTATTGCCCAAAGCCTTATAAGTACTTATTTCCCTCGATTTGCAGAAGAAAAATTGGCCGAAGAGGTGAAAGGCAAAAAAGTACTTAATAAAAAGGAAAAGGTTTCTCTGCCAATTGAAAATCGATATTTTAGCTTTGATGTTTTATTAAAAAAACCAGCATTTATTTTTAATCTGTTTATGCCCAGCATACAAATTTCGGACATGTCAAGTATTTCGGGTTTTGTAAATGCAAATAACAAAACGGTCAATATTAATTTTAATACTGATTTTTTTGTGGTGGCAAAATTGCAATTTGACAAACTTCGGTTAAATACTAAAACGCTGAATGACAGAATAAAAATTGATTTAAAAAGCGATTTATTTCTCTTGAGTGAAAAAGACAATATTTTCTTAAAAAACATTAGCTTTGACGGTGATGTTATTAAAAATAATGTCCTTTTTAATTTAGGATGGGATGGTTCAAACAATGAACTGCAAAACAAGGCCGACATTTCAGGGGAAGTGCGCCTTTTTAAGGATTTTGTTGAAGCCGATATTTATGAGTCTAATATTGTGATAAATGATTCTACATGGGTTATTGAAGATGGAAATTCTTTGGCTTTTTCTAAAAATTCATATCAAATTAATAAGTTAAGAATCAAAAGTAAAAACAAGTTTGTTTTCGTCGATGGAACGGTGTCGAAAGATCCAGAAAAAAAACTTAATATTGAACTAAATAACATCGATTTGTCCGAAGCCGATCCTTTAACAGCAATGCGTCAATTTGATTTGGATGGCGTTTTAAACGGAAAGGTTGAAATTGTTGATGCTTTGAATCGAATTAGCTTTATTGCTAATTTGAAGGTTAAAAGTTTGGGTCTGAATCATCAACGTTTGGGAGATGCCGATTTTGTTTCGGTTTGGGATCATCGAAAAAATGGTTTATTTATTAATGGCGAGGTGATTCATTACGGAAATGTTGGCGAGAATCGTCCCATTGCACTTCAAGGATATTATTATCCCTCTACAGACTCACTAAACATTGCTGCGGATTTAGTGAATTTCCGTTTAAAAACCATTGAAAAATATTTGAGCGCAATATTGTTTAAACTCGAAGGTTTTGCTTCCGGAAAACTATACGTGGTTGGAACTTTAAAAAAGCCCGAATTGATTGGAAATCTTAAACTTATGCGTACTACTTTAGGATTGAATGAGTTAAATACGGAATATACCATCAATCATAATTTAATCATAGAAAGAGATGGTTTTAAATTTGAAAATGTTGAAATTTTTGACATCGAAAATAATGTAGGAGTTATAAATGGGTATGTTTCACATAAAAACTTCCGCGATTTTTACGTGGATTTATCCGTGAGAGCCAATAGTTTGATGGCTTTAAACACAAATCAAACACAAAGTGAACTGTTTTATGGAAAAGTTTTCGGGACCGGTTTGGTTACCATCAAAGGACCCGCAGGGAAAATCGTAATTAATGCTCAAGTTTCTTCGGATCGAAACACAGAAATGTTTATTCCTATTTCTTATTCGACTTCTGTTTCCGAAAATTCATTTATTCGTTTTATTACACCAGATGAGAAAGATTCGACAAAAATTCCAAAAATAATAGATATTGAGAATTCCGGAGTTCAGATGAATTTTTTAATTAATGTAAATCCCAACGCACGATTTACTATTTTCTTGGATCCATCTACCGGAGGAACCATCCGCGGATCGGGAAACGGAGTCCTTCGAATGGAAGCCAATACGGGCGGAGAATTTAATATGTATGGCACATACACCGTTACCGAAGGGGAATACATGATGACCTTGAAGGATATCATAAATAAAAAGTTTATTATTGAAAATGGAGGAACCATCCGCTGGAATGGCGATCCTACAGATGCCGACATTGATTTGAAAGCCGTTTATCGGACGCGTGCTTCCATTGCTTCCTTAACGGGCAGCGATTCAACCAATACATCCTCTCAGGCTTCCTCGCGACGGATTCCGGTGAACAGCGAATTGTATTTGACAGGGAAACTGATGAATCCAACTGTCAATTTTGGAATTTCGTTGCCGTCGGCAGATAATTATACCAAATCTATGTTTTATAATTTGTTGG
>Ga0265295_1002962_pt1 | contig 25633 bp, 22 predicted proteins | sample Munlansysbiofilm_FD_192503 | JGI IMG/M metagenome (GOLD analysis project Ga0265295, IMG submission 192503) | Leachate microbial communities from a municipal landfill in Southern Ontario, Canada - Methane capture system biofilm | ecosystem: Engineered > Solid waste > Landfill > Unclassified ... | reverse complement strand
CCACTCCTCTTCAGAATAATCAGTGTCTGGGTAAGCTTTTATTTTCGCAATATTTTCCAAATACAAATTATACTTTGTTTTTATCTCAGCAGAATCCAAAAACTCAAGTTGCATTCGAATAGTATCAAGACTTAGTGTAAGACTATCAATTTGTTTAACACCCTCTCTGATGTACTGAGGCTTACATGAGAAAAAACTCAATACAAATACTAGAATAATAAGATAACGAAACCCCTTCATAAGTAATAAATATTTTTAAACAAAATTACATAAATCCCACGAGTATTCAATTGATAATGGGAAAATAACACAGAAAATCTCAAAAAATAGTGTAATTTTACACTACATTTTAAAAACACAATTCATGAAACGATTTTTGCTTTTCACGGGAATTATTTTCCTTGTAATATCTGCTTTTACTCAGAAAGCAGTTATAAAGCCTGAAGTTTACACCCTCACTAACGGACTTACTGTTTACCTGAACCCTGACGCTAACGCATCTACTGTTTTCGGACTTGTTGTTGTAAAAGCAGGAAGCAAGAACGACCCTGCTGATGCAACCGGCATGGCACACTATCAGGAACACATGCTTTTTAAGGGAACTCAAAAAATAGGCACAACAGACTGGGAAAAAGAAAAAGTTCATATTGACCAAATTTTCATGCTTTATGATAAGCTAGGTATTACAACTGACGATAATGAAAGAAAAGCAATTCAAATGCAGATCAATGCTGAGTCTGTTGAAGCTAATAAATATGTTATCCCCAATGAACTTGATAAACTTCTAAAAAGCATTGGAAGTACAGGCATGAATGCTTTTACATCAACGGATATGACTGCCTTTTTCAATGAATTTCCACCTTCAAAAATTGAGCAGTGGCTTGAAATATACAGCCACAGATTCATGAATCCTGTTTTCAGAGGTTTTCAGGCTGAACTAGAGGTTATTTATGAAGAATACAACATGTACAATGACATGTTTATAATTCCCCTCATAGAGGGATTCGGACGGCATTTCTTCAAAAACCACCAATATGGTCAACAGACAACCATTGGAACAATTGATCATCTGAAGAATCCTTCCCTGACAAAAATGTTAACTTTTTTCCATACTTGGTATGTCCCCAACAATATGGCGTTGATTATCAGCGGAAATTTTAAATCAAATGAGATCAGACCTATCATTGAATCAAAATTTGGACAATGGAAAAACAAACCAGTGCCTGAATTTAAAATATTGCAAGAAGCCCCATTTAATGGACGCGAATTGGTTAAGGTTAAAATGTCCCCAATCAAACTTGGGATTCTGGGTTTTAGAACTGTCCCGGCAAATCATCCTGACCGCTATGCTTTGGATGTTCTGTACCGCATGCTTTCAAACTCAAATCAAACAGGATTGCTTGACAAACTGGCTCTTGAAAGCAAGGTGATGGCTGCTCAAGCTCTTCCTATGCCTTACAAAGATCACGGAGCACTTCTCATCCTTATTATCCCAAAAATTATAGGTCAAAGCCTTGAAGAAGCCGAACAGCTCGTTCTTGATGAGCTAAAAAAACTTACTGAAGGTGGATATGCTGGAGAAATGTTTGAAGCTATCAAAAAAGAACTGTATGTAGAATATGTGACTTCACTTGAGTCGCATCAAAACATCTGTGTACAGCTGGCACAATCTTTTGTCAATGAAGAATCTGTTGATGAGTTTCTCAGCTATCCTGACATAATAAAAAGATTAACGATGGATGATATTATCAGGGTTTCGAACAAATATTTGGGAAATAATTATCTAGCATTTTTATCTACAATGGGCTTTCCCAAAAAGGAAAAAATTGAAAAACCAGGATACGAAGCTCTTAAAAATCAATCTACTTCTCAATCCGACTATTACACTGAACTTGCCAGTATGCAATCTGGAATTTCATCTCCTCAATTGCGTGACTATACTTCAGAGGTTGTGACCATTGATTTATCCAACGGCTCAAGAATGTTATGCAGCAACAACCCATACAACGATGTGTTTAGTTTTACCATGAGATTTTATTTCACATCTGCTCCAGATCCATGTGCTGAACATGCAGTCAGAGCGATGAATATGGCAGGAACATTAACAAAACCTGTTGACCAGGTAAAAAATAATTTTGCAAATATTGGGGTAACTTATGATTTTTCAATGTCTGAAAGTTTTGTTGATATTTCGCTGAGAGGACTTGAAGAAAATGCCCACACTGCTATTGGTTATTTACATGAACTTCTCACTTCTCCTAGCCTTCCCACTTCAAAAATCAATGCACTTTATGAAGAAGACAAAGGCATGAGAAAAATGGAAACGGCTGATGCCGAAAGTATTGCAGAGATGCTTTATGAATATGTTGTTTACGGAGAAATGAGCAGCTACATAGATCGTCCTTCACTAAAAAAAATCAAATCATACACCCCTGAACAGCTCATGTCCTCATTTGCAGATATTCTTAAGTTACCTGTAGAATTTCATTACACAGGCAATCTCGCACATCAAAACCATGCCGTTGCATCTGTGAATGAGCTTTTCACGGAATTCAATGGTACAAAAGCTGTGTCATTATACACAAGGACAAAACAAGCTTCACAAACCAACAACCTTGTATTTGTACACAAGAAAAACACCGTTCAAGGAAAGATTTATTTTTATGCAAATGGGGATAAATATGTTCCAGAAACAGAACCTGCTGCAGATATGTTCAACTTGTATTTTGGAGGTGGATTCAGTGGCCTTGTGTTAAAGGAAATCAGAGAATATCGATCTATGGCATACTCTGCTGGAGCCAACATGCGTAGACCTGTCATGAATGAACAAGAATATACTTTCCAAGGATACATCGGTACTCAAATTGACAAAGCAGAAGAAGCAATTTCCATCTTTATGAATCTTTTAAGAAATATGCCTGAAAATCAGGAAGAGTCTCAAATGCTTTTAGAATATCTACAACTTTCACTTTACAGTAAAGTTCCTGGATTTCGCTCAGTCACTCAAAGGTATATCAACGACGAATGGTTGGGATGGAACAAAAATCCACTTCTTTTCAAGCAAGATTTATACCGCGAACTGAGTTTTAAAGACATTATTGTTTTTTACAATGATCAATTAAAAACAAAGCCAGTGACAATTATGGTTGTGGGTGACAAAAAAAGAATTAAACCCAAAGATCTTGAGAAAAACGGCACTATAAAAACTGTCAAAATCAAACAACTCTATACAAAGTAAAGAATGAAAGACCTGATCAGGAATATTGAAAGCGTATGGGAGAAACGAGAGCTTCTGAAAAATACTGAAATACGTGAAAGTATTGAGTACGTCATAGAAGAACTTGACAAAGGCAGACTTCGTGTAGCAGAACCTGCTGAAGGAAACTGGAAGGTGAATGAATGGATTAAAAAAGCTGTTATTTTGTATTTTCCGCTTCGCAGTATGGAAACCCATGAGGTAGGTATTTTCGAATTCCATGATAAAATCCCTTTAAAGAAGAACTATGCGTCGCAGCAGGTGAGAATTGTACCTCATGCAATTGCACGTTATGGCAGTTTTTTAGCTCCAGGCGTGATCATGATGCCTTCATACGTTAACATCGGAGCTTATGTTGACAACGGGACAATGGTTGACACATGGGCAACCGTGGGTTCATGTGCGCAGATAGGAAAAAAAGTTCATCTCAGCGGAGGCGTAGGCATTGGTGGTGTACTTGAACCTGTGCAGGCTGCACCTGTTATTGTGGAAGACGGAGCCTTTATTGGATCAAGGTGTATTGTTGTTGAAGGAGCTCGCGTTGGAAAGGAAGCTGTGCTTGGTGCCAATGTTGTACTTACTGGCTCCACAAAAATTATTGATGTGACACAAACCAAACCTATTGAAACAAAAGGCTATATTCCTCCCCGCTCTGTTGTTATCCCTGGATCATACCCAAAACAATTCAATGCAGGAATTTTCAATGTCAGTTGCGCTCTGATTATAGGTCAGAGAAAAGAATCAACTGATTTGAAAACTTCGCTTAATGATGCACTCCGCGAATTCAATGTTGACATTTAAAATCTAATTATTATGAACCTATTAGCTAAACTTGCAATACAGTCAATTTCAATTTTCGTGGCGGCAATGCTCCTGCCTGGAGTTCATGTTTCTAGCTATCTTACTGCAATTTGGATTGCTATTGTCATTGCTCTACTCAATGTATTTATCAGGCCTTTGCTTATTATTTTCACAATCCCCATAACTATTTTTACTTTCGGTCTGTTTCTTCTTGTCATCAACGCCATCATCATATACCTTGCAGCATCCATGATTAAAGGATTCAATGTTGACGATCTTTGGTGGGCTTTCTTGCTAAGCGTTATTGTATCACTGCTCAATTATCTGATGGAATGGCCTGCCATGCATAAAAACAAAAGGAATGATCAAACTTTTTAATAAAACTGTAAAATTTCGTAACTTTGTTGAAATAATCTTAAAATCAAATATAATGAAAAAAATCAGTATTTTTATGATCTTCGCACTAATAGCTGTTACAGCATTTTCACAAAAAACAAAGGTTGAAGAATCAAACGAAAAAATTGCCGACGGCAAAAACAATGCATTGGTCGTCTGGATAAAAGAAGCAAATGCAAAAACCGTTGCAAAAGAATGGGCTTCACTCATGAAAAAAAACAAAGCAAAAGTCAAAAGCAAGAAAGAAATCTTTGCAGATGACGCTGTGTTATCATCAATCTCAGCAAACACCATTGATGTTTATGCCTATGCGGAACAAAAAAAAGCAGATGTAAAATTTGTAGTCGCTTTTGACCTTGGTGGAGCATTTCTCAATTCAAAAGATCATGGTTCACAATACAAAACAGCAGAAGCGATGGTCAGTGATTTTGCAATTGAAATATCCAAGCAGAATGTTCAAGGTCTCATCTCCGCAGAACAGAAGAACATTTCAGCTATAGAAAAGAAAAAGAAAAGCCTTGAAAAAGACAATAGCAAAATGGCAAAAGAGATTCAAAAATACCAGAAAAGTATAGAAAGCAACGAGAATAAAATCAAGAAAAATGAGAATGAAATTACCAATTACGGTAATGAAATAAAAAAACAACAGGATGAACTCAAGGGACTTGAAAAGAAATTCAAAGCAATTGATTAGTGGATAATATATGGCGAATGATAAACTAATCCTGGTCACCAATGATGATGGAGTAGACGCACCAGGAGTAAAAAAACTCACTGAGATTGCACAGAAATTCGGAAAAGTACTTGTAGTTTGTCCCGATGGACCTCGTTCCGGACAAAGTCATGCCGTTACTGTTAATGTTCCTCTGAGAAAAAAATTAATTCTTAGCGAAGAGAATATTCAGATTTATAGTAGTAACGGCACACCTGTAGACTGCGTCAAACTGGCATTACATAATTTACTTGATGTAAAACCAGACCTTATTCTTAGCGGAATCAATCACGGAGCCAATGCATCTGTAAATGTTTTTTATTCGGGGACCATGGCGGCTGCTCTAGAAGGTTGTATGCTTAATATCCCTTCTTTAGGATTTTCAACCTTTGAAGAAAATTACAGTTACAACCTAGACATCATTTCTTCTGATATTGAAAAAGTGATACAGAGAGTAATAGACAATGGACTCCCCCATCGAACATGCCTGAATGTTAATTTCCCATACAATTACGATCCCACGAAAGGATTGAAAGTTTGCAGAATGGGAGATGCATTCTGGAAAGAAGAATTTGAAGAGCGTTTTGATTCGCACAACACTCCCTATTACTGGCTCAAAGGAACCTTTACTCCTATCGAAGAAGGTGAAGGAACTGATATTTGGGCAATTAAAAACGGATATGCTCCTATTGTGCCAATCATGCCTGACATCACTGCACATCACTCCATTGATGAACTTACTCAAATATTTAAAATATGATTAGGAAGTTTTTTCAGCAGGACAATATATTTTTGGGGATAGGCTTAGGGATTTTGTTACCATCGGTTTTATACGGATTATTCTGGATTATCTTTCATGTAATTCTTGCAAACATTACCGCAGATAAAGAAATAATCAAAACATCAACAGTCCAACTTATTTGTATTTTCTCCAACTTGGCAACCATCAGATATTATCTGTTGCGCTTAAAATTTGACCGCACAGGAAGGGGCATTCTGCTCTCAACCATGATTCTTGCCATTGTATACTTTGCCATTTACATTTAGAGATGAAATATTATGTTATTTCGGGTGAGGCCTCAGGAGATCTGCACGGTAGCAATCTGATTAAAAACATCAGAATCAAAGATGCCAATGCAAACATCAGAGCATGGGGCGGAGATAGAATGGAAGAAGCAGGTGCCATTCTTGCCAGACATTACAAAGACCATAATTATATGGGATTTGCTGAGGTGGTGATTCATCTCAGAAAAATAATGTCCAATTTCAGATATTGTAAAGCTGATGTCCTAAACTTCAAACCTGATGTGCTCGTGCTCATCGACTTTCCTGGGTTCAATATCAAAATCGCAAAGTGGGCTAAAAAGCGAAACATCAAAGTGGCATATTATATTTCGCCACAGATATGGGCGTGGAAGTCTTCAAGAGTGCATACAATAAAAAAGGTTGTGGATAGAATGATCACCATTCTGCCCTTCGAAAAAGAATTCTATGCCCGATATAATATGGAAGTGGATTATGTGGGACATCCATTGCTTGATGCAATTCACAAACCCACAGAATCTTCAGCCACTAACAAAAAAATTGTTGCGTTGTTGCCCGGAAGTAGAAAACAAGAAATAAGCAGAATGCTTCCCGTGATGACATCTCTTATTCCACTTTTTCCTGACTATAGTTTTATTATTGCTGGCGCCAACGGAATTGACGAGAAATTATATCAAGAGTATTCTTCATTCCCATCCGAAGTCAGATATAATCAATTCTATGACCTGCTCGCACATTCTTCGGCAGCTTTAGTTACAAGCGGCACAGCAACTCTTGAAACAGCGCTGAATAATGTCCCATTGGTTGTATGCTACAAAAGCACAGGATTGTCATATTACATTGCAAAGCACCTCATTAAAGTCCCCTATATTTCACTCGTGAATCTGATTCTGAACCGAGAAGCCGTCAGCGAACTGATACAAAATAAAATGAACACCAATGAACTGAAAAACCACCTGACAAAATTACTGTTTGATAAAGAATTAAAAAACCGTATGTTTGCGGACTATAATGAATTAAAAAATTTGCTTGGAAACTCAGGTGCTTCAGCTAAGGCAGCTGAGATTATTATAAATCTGACTAATGAAAAACAATAGCATGGCGAGACTTATTAAATTATTTCCTTTTTTTCTTTTAATAATTTCATTCAATGCAAACCTTTTTTCATCACAAATTATTCTTGATGTAAGGATTTATTCCAATGTAAATATTCAACAGTTTGACATTTTAATTTTCTCAGGAAAATATGACCTCAGAGATGAGAATGATGAAAGCATTCGCGAGGTTTACAAAAATAGTATTCTGACTTTTAAAGTCGAAAATGAATCGGTAGAAGTTTGGATGAACAACGTACAAATTTATTCAGGCAGTGAAGTGTTTCTTAAAGGGATCGGCTTTCTCAACACATTTGAAATTGAACCAAAAAAACCATCTTACGCCAAAAGAGTGTATGATGACAACCTAAAAGTTAAACCTTTGGGCAAAAACCTGCTGATCATTAATAATGTTGAACTTGAACATTATGTTCCTGGGGTTGTTGAATCAGAAGGCGGAGGAAGCACCAAAGACATAGATTTTTTCTTGGTGCAATCCATCACTTGCAGAACATACGCACTTGCAAATGTGAGAAAACATTGGAATGAAGGATTTCATTTGTGTGACGACGTGCATTGCCAAGTTTATAGGGGACGATGCAAAACCAGTTACATTATGATGGCAACCTCACAAACAGCAGGAATGGTCATTGTAGATGAAAGTGGCAAAATGATTTCTGCAGCATTTCACAGTAACAGCGGCGGACAAACAATGAACAGTGAGGATGTGTGGACCATGCCTGTACCCTATCTCAAATCTGTTAATGACACTTTTAGTCTTAGCGGAAGAAATGCCAAATGGGAAAAGAAAATGCCGACAGATGAATGGCTCAATTTTTTGAAAACAAAATATAAATATCCAATCGAAGACAGCCTGATGAAGGAAAAAGCTCTTCACTTCAGACAAGACACAAGAATGGTCTATTTTCCTGGAAACATTCTCCTGAAAGACATCAGAAGAGATCTAAACCTAAAATCCACATGGTTTAGTGTCATTCCAATGGGAGATGAAATCATTTTGGATGGAAAAGGATACGGACACGGCATAGGCATGAGCCAAGAAGGCGCCATTCGCATGATACAAATGGGATACAGCTATGTGGACGTGATTAATTATTACTATAAAGATGTGAAAATCATTAATTTCGACAAGCTGGATTATTTTCTCATCAACTACAATTATTAATTCAGTAAAAGGCTTATTTACTGCCCCTTAACAATCAACAGTTCAATATAATTTTTCAACTTTTACTTCAGCAGATCAGGTTTTCTTTCCTGTGTTCTTTTCAGAGCTTGCTCATATTTCCATTCATCAATTTTCTTCTGATGACCTGACAGTAAAATATCAGGAACTTTATGCCCCCTAAAATCGGCAGGTCTAGTATACACCGGTGACGACAACAATTGGTTCTGAAATGAATCAGAGAGTGCCGAAGTTTCATCGTTTAAAACCCCGGGAATGAGCCTTACAACAGCATCAACAATGACCATGGCTGCAAGTTCTCCACCAGACAACACATAATCACCTATTGAAATTTCTTGTGTAATCCAATGATCCCGAACCCTTTGATCGATGCCTTTGTAATGCCCACAAAGGAGAATCATGTTTTTGTTCAGGGAAAGATTATTTACCATCGGCTGATCCAAAGTTTTGCCGTCTGGAGTAAGGAAAATAATTTCATCCCACTGATCCTGTTTCTGTAGATGCTCTATTGCTCTAACAATGGGACCAGCCATCATCACCATGCCTGCTTCACCACCAAATGGATAATCGTCAACGCTATTGTGTTTATTATCCGCAAAATCCCTTATATTGGTAATATCAATCTGAACGATTCCCTTTTCGATACTCCTTTTGATAATGCTTTCAGAAAAAGCTCCCTGAAACATATCCGGAAAAAGTGTGAGGATGTTTATTTTCATTGAATCATAACTTTTTTAATCAGGACAAGAAATTCCATAATAGTTTCTTCCTCTTAAAAAATGAGAAAGTTCCTTTACACAAAAGCCCTTTTCAAGTTTAATTTTGAAACCCAAATAGATATCAAAACCGGTAAAATCATGAAATCCAAACAATGTGTTTAAATAATCAGTTCCTATAGTAATTCCAAACACACGAACAGAAAATCCGATTCTAGGTTTGCTTAAATCGTAAAGAATCATAGGAAGATTCACTTCAAGAATCCTCGACTCATATCTGGGGGATAAAGCAATATATGCAGGAGCATTCAGTCTCAATTCACCAATAGGCAATCCATGAACAACAGTAAGATTAGCATACCACCCCTGCTGAATTCTCCAATCGAACTGCAAGGAAGCAGCAGCGGGAAGAAACATTTTAAATTCTTTATCTGTTTCTTCAGAAGCAGGGCTAGAATGTAGTGCTAAATCCTGTGTAAATTGTCCCATTCCATTGAATTTATAGGAGTTTAGATTTGACCAGTAAATCTCTGCGTTCTTTACACTTCTTTGGCTTGCTCCCTGATTAAATGTAATCCACCCCACATCAATAACTGACAGCCCAAGTTTAAAAATGTAATTATCGTAGGTCTGAGCACAAAGCACGCTGGTACGTTTAAAACCATTTCCCTCCAATTTTTTCTGAAAAACAACACCCACATCAAATGCCCATCCAGAACCATTAAATAAACCACCAGAAAAATCTACAATTTCATTCCCTACTCCTGGCGAAGGTGAATAACCATACTCAAGGTCTGTATTTGTTACATGAAGTGTTGAATCATCATAAACAATATATTCAGTGTTTGCAGTATTCATGAAAAAGCTGTTCATCCCAAAAACTTTCTTCACAGTAAACCCTGCAGACCAATGATTTTTTAAATGTTGTCTAAAGACAAAAGCATAACTCAATCCCGCTTCAAGCCAAGAAGCCTGTCTGAAATCAAAACCTTTAGATGTGAGAAGAGTATCCTGCAAAGGGCTAAAACTGAGTCCATTAACCATAAATTTGCTAATGTGATTATCCACACCGTTCAAATTTGCATGCTGACGCATATTCAACTGAATACCAAAGCCATGATTCCCGATATTAAGCATTGCCGATGGCAGTTGCGAATAAACCTGTGTGAATGCATCCCACTTTCTACCCTTTTCGTAATAATCCATAAAAGGTTGCCCTTCATAATCTCTCCAGTTGGGCTTTTTCTGAAATAATTTACCAATATAATAGTTTTCAGAAGGGATATACATGAAATTGTTTTCTTCAAACAAATCAACAGAAAACAGGTTGATATCGAGCCAAGACCTTGAGTCTGCAATGTTTGCAGGATTAATTCTTGCACCATTAATACCTGATCTAGTGCCCTGAGTAAGACCAGTAAATTGCTGAGCTTGTAATGATAGTGACACGAGAATAATACTGAATAGTGTCAAAAGTGATCTCATAGTAGATGTCTTTAGAGCACAAATATACAATGAAAACCTATGACAGAGTTTTTTTTGACAAGGATTATGATTTCTCAAAAGATCAAATTGGGTATTTATTGGTTAGAAATTATTCTACACTCAAAACCTCTTTGCTGAGCAAAACCTCGAACCTTTTCAAATACCATAAATGCCAGCAAAAAAAGGCTTCAACGTTACATGATTGTCACTCGAAATTAGAATAATATTGAAGAATTTTAAAAATTATACTTGTTATTACAGAAACTTTTGTAATTTTAACCCGTAAAAAAGAATGATTTGATATAAAAAAATAGACCCCCATGAAGAAATACTTACTCCTTGTCTTTGCAGTTGCCTTGTTGTCAAATAGTTGTGACAAGAATTCATGGCCTGTCGTTTTCAAAAAGAACATCACATATAAAGTAACTGGCAGTAGCAACGATTACTGGATTCAATACGTTGATGAATATGGTAATTATAAACAAACTGGTGCAAAGGATGTATGGTCCATGGAATTTAAAGCCAAAGCCGACAAATATTTATACCTCAGCGCTCGCAATAACACAGGTACTGGTTTTGTGAAAGTTGAAGTCATTCAAGGGAGTAAAGTTCTTCTGAGTGCCAAAAGCGAAATTGAATTTGGTGTTGCCTCTGTCAGTGGTTTTGTAAAATAATTTTTCTTATTTTTCTTTTTCTTGCTATCTTTGCATGATTATTTTATGCATATTAATGAGTATATCTGCTAATTTTCTTTCTCTAAAAAGTCATATTTCTGAAAATGTTACTATTGTAGTTGTGTCAAAATTTCAAGAGAAAGACAATATTATGCAAGTTTATGACTGCGGGCACCGTGTTTTCGCAGAAAACAAAGTACAAGAAATCCTTCGAAAAAAAGACATCCTTCCACCAGATATTCAATGGCACATGATTGGGCACCTGCAAAGAAATAAAGTCAAGCAAATATCACCTTTCATCTCAATGATTCACAGTGTTGACAGTCTGAAATTGCTAAGAGAAATTAACAAACAAGCCGAAAAAGACGAGAGGGTAATTGATTGTCTTCTTCAATTCTTCATCGCTTCAGAAGAAACAAAATTCGGACTGGACATGAAAGAAGCCACCCAAATGATTGAAGATACAACTTTCTCATCCTTTAAACATGTCAGAGTTTGCGGAGTGATGGGCATGGCAAGTTTCGAAGACAACACAAATATTGTCAGAAATGAATTCAAAGAACTTAAAAACATATTTGATAACCTAAAAGCCAAATATTTTTCAGATGAAGCTTCTTTTAATACCATTTCCATGGGCATGACAAATGATTACAACATTGCCATTGAAGAAGGAAGCACTATGCTACGCATTGGTTCAAAAATATTTCAGAACTAATAATGACAAGGAAATACTAACCAATGCTATTTACAATCATTATCTTCATACTTGGCTTCATTATTCTCATTGGCGGAGCCAACTTTCTAATAAAAGGAGCATCCTTACTTGGGAAAAAATTCAATATCTCCCCCATGGTTATTGGAATTGTAGTGGTTGGATTCGGCACATCGCTTCCTGAGTTAATCATTAGTGTTATGGCTGTCATCAAAGGATCTGCCGACATTTCAATCAGCAATGCAGTTGGAAGCAATATTGCCAACATTATGCTGATTTTGGGTATCCTTGCATTGATTACAACAATATCTACTGTCAGTCGTCACACATTGACCGTTAAAATCCCTGCTGTCATTGCTGCTTCAATAATCTTATTTTTATTCACATTCGATAGCTGGATAAGAGGTGCTGACACAAATACCCTCGGGAGAGGTGCCGGAATTATTTTTCTTTTGATTTTCGTTGCGTTTCTGATTTACACCTTGTTTATTCATAAAGAAAAAATTGATGAAAATTTAAACATCCAAGTAAAACAAAAAACATTTGTCATCTTTTCCTTGATTATTGCTGGAATTGTTGGAGTTGTAATTGGTGGAAACTGGGTTGTTGACAATGCAATTGTAATTGCAAGATATTTGGGCATAAGTGAAGGAGTCATTGGAGTAAGTATTTTAGCCATCGGCTCATCACTTCCTGAAGTAGTAAGTTCTGTCACAGCAGCACTCAAAAAAGAAGATGGTCTTGCAATGGGCAATATCATTGGATCCAATCTTTTCAACACCTTCCTTATTCTTGGAATTGCCTCAGTGATTAAGCCTCTCAATGTGTCAGGTGAGCAGCAGTTCAACATTCTGATCAACATCATTGCATCAATTCTATTCTTAATTTTTGTCCTTAGTGGCAAGAAAGGAAAAGTCTCGAAAATTCAAGGAGTTATTCTTTTATCGTTGTATGTGGGATTTCTTGTTCTATGTGCCACTGCAGATACATCACAAATATTCGGTATCGTCCCATTTTTCAATTAACCATTAAAATATTTGATTAGTTTTGTTCAAATTTTACCAAAATGAACAAAAGTCAATCTTATCGTCCAGCTTTCATTCTGATTACTGTACTATTTTTCATGTGGGGATTTATCACCTGTATGAATGATATCCTCATTCCCTATCTGAAAAAAATATTTGAACTGAACTATGCTCAGGCAATGCTTGTTCAATTTGCATTTTTTGGGGCCTATTTCATTGGTTCCCTCATCTATTTTATCATATCTGCTATTTTTGGCGATCCAATTCAAAAGCTTGGATACAGAACAGGAATCATCATTGGACTTGTTCTCTCAGGAATTGCCTGTTTGCTGTTTTATCCCGCTGCACTCGCCCATCAATATTCTTTCTTCCTCAGCGCATTATTTATTCTCGGGCTCGGATTTACGATGCTACAGATAGCTGCCAATCCTTATGTTGCAATTCTTGGCAGTCCTGAAACTGCATCTAGCAGACTGAACCTTTCTCAGGGATTTAATTCTTTCGGAACAACGATTGCTCCCATCATCGGTGGATACCTCGTTTTTCATCTTTTTGCTGCTTACGGCAGCCCACTACTCAACGCCACAGGAGATCCAATTCTCACTGACGGAGGTATGACAATGTCAGCCGCTGGAGTGCAAATTCCATATTTTATTTTTGCCGCAGTATTTTTCCTGCTAGCCATTGTTTTTATGTTCGCAAAACTGCCATCAATGCGCCAAAGTGACACCAATGTCAAAGGAATGCAAGCATTGCGATACAGCCAACTGTCTTTGGGAATTGTGGCGATTTTCTTTTATGTAGGCTCTGAAGTGTCTGTTGGAAGTACTATTATTAATTATCTTCATGAACTTGTTGCTTATCCAGAAATGGAAGCCAAACTTTTTCTGGCATTTTTCTGGGGTGGATCAATGATTGGAAGGTTTATAGGTGCCATTTCATTGGGAAAATTCAGCAATAAAGTAAAACAGTATTTATTAATGGTTCTCATAGCATTAATAGGTTTTGTTGTTATCTATGGTGCGGCATATATAGAAAGCGGACTAGAACTCACCAGAGTTTGGCCTTTCTTCATACTCATTGCTATCAATCTGATTGGTTTTTTCATCGGTAGAAACCTTCCGGCAAGAACACTTATGGTGTTTTGCGTCGGCGTCATCGCCCTGCTTATCACAACAGTAATGACAAGTGGGCAAGTTGCTCTTTGGGCAATAGTTGGTGTTGGACTTTTCAATTCTATCATGTGGTCAAACATTTTCACATTGGCAATCAACGGATTAGGAAAATATACTTCACAAGGCTCATCACTCCTGATAATGGCTATCCTTGGCGGTGCGCTCATTCCTCTCTTGCAAGGGTTTGTTGCTGACAAAACAGGACTTCAAACTTCATATCTCATCCTCATCGTCCCCTATCTGTATCTTGCTTTCTACGGATGGAAAGGACACAAAGCAACTAAAAAAAACATTATCGTTCAATAATATTTAAGTTATGACTTCATATACAGTTGGAATTGATATCGGCGGAACAACAAGTGTTGTAGGCCTTGTTGACAAAGACGGAAAAATTGTCAGAAGGAAGGACATTAAAACTCCAGGACACCCTGTGGCTTCTGAATTTTTTAATTCCCTTGCTGATATTATTGAGCAATTCGATGAGCTCAAATCTACTTCAACAGTTTTAAATGGGATTGGTGTTGGAGCTCCAAACGGAAATTATTACAATGGCACCATAGAATTTGCACCAAATCTTGAGTGGAAAGGCGTTGTTCCTGTTGTCGAACTGCTTCAAAAAAGATTTCCAAATACACTCATCAAACTCACAAATGACGCAAATGCCGCAGCCTTAGGTGAAATGATATACGGAAATGCAAAAGATGAAAAGTATTTTATTCTAATCACTCTTGGAACAGGCGTAGGAAGTGGTATTGTAGTCGACGGCAAACTTGTTTATGGACATGATGGATTTGCAGGAGAAATTGGGCACACAATTTACGATCCTGAAGGAAGACAATGTGGCTGCGGCCGAAAAGGTTGTCTTGAAACCTATGCCTCAGCAGGCGGTCTTGTTAAAACTGCTGTTGAATTACTGTCAGCTTCTACCGACCATTCATCTCTTCGTTCAATTCCAACGAATGAAATTACATCAAAACAAATTGGCGAAGCAGCTCAAAACGGTGATATAATGGCCCTGAAAGCATTTGATATCACAGCTAAAATTCTTGCAATTAAATTGGCTGATAGCGTTGCACACACCTCCCCTTCTGCCATTTATATTTTTGGTGGACTTGCCAATGCGGGCGATGTGCTGATGACCCCTCTAAAAAAATATTTCGAAGAATATCTTCTGCAAATCTATAAAAACAAAATTAAACTTACACTCTCAGGCCTTCCTGCAAATGATGCAGCAATTCTTGGCTCTGCAGCACTTGTTTATTAATAACCAAATCAAATGAAAAAAGTTTTTCTTTCTACTTTCGTTCTCACTTTTGTATTATTAACCTCTGCTCAAAATGTGTTGCAATACGTCAACCCATTGATTGGCACAGATCAGCACGGACACACATATCCTGGCGCAGTCTATCCTTTTGGGATGGTACAATTGAGTCCTGACACAAGAAAAGACGGATGGGACGGTTGCTCCGGATATCACTATTCGGATGATGTCATCTATGGATTCAGCCATACACATCTCAGCGGAACAGGCGTTTCGGATTATGCTGATGTCCTCCTGAAACCTTTTTCTACAGTATCTCTTTTCAAAAAGCAAAACTTTACAGACGACAGACAGTTTGCTTCAAAATTTTCACACAATAATGAAACAGCATCTCCTGGTTATTACAGCGTTATGCTTGATCCTGACAGTATTCTGGCTGAATTAACTGCAACTGCTCGTTGCGGAGTTCACAGATATACTTTTATGAATGAAAAGGACTACCCAATGTTTTTTCTTGACCTGACATGGAGAGATATTGTGTTGGATTCATATCTGGAACAAAACGACAAATACGAAATCACAGGATACAGACATAGCTCAGCGTGGGCCGCAGATCAAAGACTATTTTTCGTGATGCAATTTTCTGAACCAATTGAAGAGTTTGTAATCATGGAGAACGAACAAATCTCAGATAAAAAATCCGTAAGGGGCAAAAACATCAAAGCATTGATCAAGTTTTCAAGTGAACAGAAACAGATTACTGTTAAAGTGGGAATTTCTGCCACTGGTATTGAAGGCGCAAGAAAAAACCTGATCGAAGAAACTGGGAAACTCAACTTTGATCAAATCAAAGCACTTGCAGAACAACAATGGAAAAAAGAACTGTCAAAAATTGCAATTGAAGATAAAGACCAAAACAAAAAAACAGTTTTTTACACTTCCCTCTATCACTGCATGATTGTCCCTAATATTTACAATGATGTGGACGGCAAATACTTAGGGCGTGATTTTCAGATTCATGAAACAACAGATTTTGACTATTACACTGTCTTTTCTCTTTGGGACACCTATAGAGCATATCACCCGCTGATGACTATTATTGATACAAAACGAACCACAGACTTTGTGATGACCATGCTTCACCAATATGAAGAAGGTGGACTTCTTCCAGTGTGGGAATTCGCATCCAATGAAACCTGGTGTATGATTGGCTATCATTCAGTGCCTGTTATTGCAGATGCAATACTCAAAAACATTGGAAATATTGACAAAGAGTTGGCTCTAAAAGCCATGATTAAAAGTGCGACCCGCGATCATTTTGGCCTCGAATTCTACAAGAAATACGGATATATCCCCGCTGATATGGAATCAGAAAGTATTTCCAAAACACTTGAATATGCTTATGACGATTGGTGCATTGCCATGATAGCAAAGCAAATGGGAGAAATGAATATTTACAAATCATACATCAAGCGTGCGCAGTTCTACAAGAATATTTTTGACACCGAAACTGGATTTTTCAGACCAAAAATGAACGGAAATAAAATCGTTCCATTTGATCCAAGAGAAGTCAATTTTCATTTTACCGAAGCCAACGCTTGGCAGTATTCAATGTATGTTCCCCATGATGTTGACGGATTCAAAACCTTGCTTGGAGGAGATGACGCTTTGTGCAAAAAACTTGATAAATTATTCACTACCGACAACAAGACAACAGGCCGTACTCAGGTTGACATCACAGGACTTATTGGGCAATATGCTCAAGGAAATGAGCCCAGTCAACACATGGCATATTTGTACAGCTATTGCGGAAAGCCATATAAAACACAGGAAATGACCAATAGAATTATGAATGAATTCTATACTCACCTCCCCGATGGTTTATGCGGAAACGAAGATTGTGGGCAGATGTCAGCTTGGTATGTGCTTTCATCCTTGGGATTTTATCCTGTCAATCCTGCTGATGGAATTTTTGTGTTCGGTTCTCCACAATTCGAAAAGGCAGTTTTAAACCTTGAAAATGGTAAAAAATTCATTCTTCGCACAGAAAATAGAACTGATGCGAATTTTTATATTGATAAAATTACTTTGAATGGCAAACCATACACAAAAACCTACGTTACATACAACGACATTATGAATGGTGGTGAGATTGTTTTCAAAATGAGTTCAAAACCAAACATTTTGGCAGGGAATATTATTGCAGATCGTCCTCCATCCCAGATTCAAGATTATCTGCTGACCCCTTCCCCTACATTCATCAGTGAAGGAAGAACTTTTAAAAACAACACCAAAGTCACTATTTACCCAACCCATAAGTCTCATCAAGTATTTTTCACAACTGACGGAACAGATCCCGATCAAACATCACAAAAATACTCGAATGCCCTGACAGTGAACGAAACGACAACTTTTAAAGCTATTTCCTATGATCAACAAACAGGAAAAAGCTTCGTGACTGAATGCAAGGTGCAGAAAATTCCTGAAGGCAGAAGCGTAAAAATCAATTCCGAATACAATCCTCAATACTCAGCAGGTGGTGATGAAGGGATTATTGACTATTTAAGAGGTCCTGCTGACTTTAGAACCGGTTATTGGCAAGGATATCAAAACGAAGACTTTGAAGCCATTGTGGACCTTGGAAGGGCAGAAACAGTCAGTTATGTTGCACTTGGGTGCCTGCAAGATGCTCGTCCATGGATATGGATGCCCGTATTTGTTGAGTTTAGTAGTTCTGACGATGGTAAAAATTGGAAGCCTCTTGGCAAAGTTGAAAATCACGTCAAGGATACTGACATGGAAGTTCAGATATTTGATTTTGCACTAAAACTAGCGCCTTTCAAAACAAGATACATTAAAGTATTTGCAAAAAATTACGGAACCATTCCCACATGGCATCCCGGATCAGGTGGAGAAGCATTTATTTTTGTTGATGAGATTATCGTAGAATAACGACATTTAAATTTTCTAATCTTAAAATTAGAAAATATTAATCACAAACATCCAAAACATATAGCCACTCACAACAAGTTTGGCAAGTGTTCCAAATATAAACCCAAGAAAGACACCAAATGAGGCTCTTAACGCAAGCATTCCTTTTTTTCCGGCGATAAGTTCACCCACAAGCGCTCCAACAAAAGGCATCACAAATATTCCAATGGGTGGAAAAATAAAAAAACCAAGAATCAACCCAATGACGCTTCCCCATGTTCCCCATCTACTGGCACCAAACTTTTTGGCTCCCCACACAGGCAACATGTAGTCAATTATTGTCACAAATAAAGTCACTGCTGCCATAATCAACATAAAAGTAAGAGTAAAGGGAGGATCACTTTTCAGTTGAAGAAGCAATAATCCAAGATAACTCAATGGAGGTCCAGGAATAATGGGAGCAACAGATCCAATCAAACCAACAATAATGCACAATGCTCCAATTGTAATCCACAATATATCTGACCACGGTATATTCAATGAAAACAACAATTCCATTTTTTTGATTTTTTACAAAATTAAACTATTTTCAATTTGATTACACCTTTTTAGCTACTTAAGCGCATTTTCATGATATTTAGACTTATATCTCTTATGAAGATCGCCTTTTGTGTGTTTGCGCATTGTAATAAATTAAAATGAATTGATCTCAACTCGCAATAGCAACAAATAAAACAAAATAAATAAAAAAAGGGTTGAATAATTCATGCCTGATAAAAAGTCAATTTTGTTACTAGATGTAAATTACCTCAATCAATGTTGCCTCATTCCTAAAGGATGCATTGATTTTCAGCAATTTACATCCTTCAGGACCGAGGCAATAAATTGCGGAAAATCAAGAATGTGAAAGAAGTAACAAAGCATGTCAAAATTCACAATTTGACTAATAATTCATTGACTACAAGATAATTACATGCAATTAGCTATTTTTGTCATCCATCAGGGAACTTGCAATGTTTTTTTTACCTTTGTTAAAAAAATAGCTATGGCTAATTGTACCGACTGCAAACAATGTGCATGTTACCAAGGGAATGAATGTACGCATCAGATTGAAACTGGAAATTCTATCGAATTTTCAATAAATGAACTTAAGAACGAAGAGAACCTCAAGCTCATGAAGGTCTCCTCTGAACTTGAAGCGGAATTCTACATGAAATATACTCGCGTTGAAGAGTTGATTGAATTTTCCAAACGCATGAACTACAAACATATTGGAGTTGCCCATTGTGTGGGACTTACGAGTGAAGTAAAAATTCTGAAAAAGATTTTGGAAAAGAATTTTCAGGTCACTCCCATTTGCTGCAAATTTTCGGGTCTCAACAAAGCTGATTTCGATTTACCACAAATCCGTAAAGAAAGATACGAAGCCATTTGCAATCCCATTGGACAAGCCGAGTTTCTGAATGAAAAGAAAACTGATCTCAACATCATTGCTGGATTGTGCATAGGACACGATATTCTTTTCACAAAATACTCCAAAGCACCTGTTTCTACTCTAATCGTGAAAGATAGAGTACTTGGCCATAATCCTGCCGCAGCGTTGTATTCATCGTATTATCAAAAGAAATTTGGTATTTAATTTTCAATACATGGTTCGTACTTGTCAAATTGAAAATTATAGTCTTTTGTTCAAAAAGACCTAATGTTTTCAACTACATATGTTCGGAAAAAGAAGGGATTCTTTCGCTAAAATTGCTGCTAACAACCTGAAAACATGAACTTTAACTTGATCATTTCGAATTTAAAGTTAACATAATTTCTCTAAAACTAGCTAGTCCTGCTTCTAAATTTTCAATAATGTCCTCTGCTAATACATCGGGATCAGGTAAGTTATCAAGGTCTGCTAATGACTTATCTTTGAGCCAAGAGATGTCTAAACTGGTTTTATCTCTTGCAATGATGTCATCATAAGTAAACTTTCTCCACCGTCCTTCGGGATTGGTTTCTGCGTTATATGTTTCTTTTCGTTTGTTTCTATTGTCGGGTTTGTAGCAGGCAATGAAGTCTTTTAAAACATCAATGTTCAAAGGGTTTTTCTTTAATGTGTGGTGAATGTTAGTTCTGTAATCATACACCCAAATTTCTTTTGTCCAAGGATTTTTACTCGCTGGTTTATTATCAAAGAAAACAACATTTGCTTTTACGCCTTGAGCATAAAAAATTCCAGTCGGCAAACGAAGAATGGTATGCAAGTCAGTTGTTTCCAATAACTTTTTACGAACGGTTTCACCTGCGCCGCCTTCAAACAAAACATTGTCGGGAATAACAACGGCTGCCAGTCCTGTTGTTTTGAGCATGGAACGAATGTGCTGCACAAAGTTCAATTGTTTGTTGCTTGTGGTTGCCCAAAAGTCTTGACGGTTATAGGTCAAATCGTCTTTCTCTTGTTCGCCTTCGTCATTGGTAAAAGTTTGTGAACTCTTTTTACCAAAAGGAGGATTTGCTAAAACATAATCGTAAGTTATTGGTGAAGCTGCAATTAAAGCATCGGCAGGAGAAATGAAATTATCGCTTTCTATGTCGCCAATGTTGTGTAAAAACAAATTCATCAAAGCCAAGCGTCTTGTGCCAGCAACAATTTCGTTTCCAAAAAATGTTTCCAACTTTAAAAACTTGTTTTGCTCCTTATTGAGCTTATTGTTTTCTACGATGTAGTCGTAAGCCGCTAAAAAGAACCCTCCTGTTCCACATGCTGGGTCTGCTACGGTTTTCATGGGTTGTGGCTGAATACATTCCACCATTGCTCTAATCAAAGGACGTGGCGTAAAATATTGCCCCGCGCCGCTTTTTACGTCTTGTGCATTTTGCTCCAACAACCGTTCGTAAATATCGCCTTTCACATCAGCACCCATTACTAACCATTGCTCGCTGTCAATCATATCAATGATTTTGGCAAGCATGGCTGGGTCTTGAATTTTATTTTGACTTTTGGTGAAAATTTGTCCCAAAATTCCTTTTGCGGTGCTTAACTCACGAAGCAAAGTAACATAGTGCAATTCCAGTTCTGCTCCTTTTTTATTGGTTAAACTTTCCCAGTTATATTCTAGTGGAATAGGTAAAATCCTCATATGCGGTGGCTTGCTGTATTCATCTGCCATTTTTAAAAATAGCAAATACGTGAGTTGCTCTAAATAATCTCCATATCCTACGCCTACATCACGCAGGGGATTGCAGAAACTCCAAACTTTGCTTACGATACTTGAAGTGTTGTTGCTCATATTTTCTTTTTATCCGGTAATTCCTGGTAATTACTTTTTGTTTTAAATGCTTTATTTTCAATGGTTTTTAGTGCTATTTCCGGTAAGTCCGGTAATTTTTTCTGGCAATGTATTTCGTCTATCCGGTAATTTCCAGAAACTTGCCGATTTGCAAAAAGAACGTAAGTGGTTGATAAACAAGGGTTATTCATTGTTAAATTTCTTCTATCCGGTAATTTCCGGCAATTCTTTGTTTGTTTTGACATATTTGGTAGAAGGTCCATCACCTAATCTTTCAACCCAATTGCCCTCCAATAATTTGCTTATATCATTCCTTGCTGTCTTTTCAGAAATTTTTCCTTCAAAAAAGTGTTCAAAATCTTCTCTCGAAAACTGTTCGCCTACTTTAATTTTTTTCAAGAAAGTTAACATTCGCTTATTCACAACTATAGGTTTTGAAAAACCATAAAGTGTAAGGGTGGTGTAACCGCTTTGCGAAGTCCATTCCGGAACTTTTAAACCATACTCAATAAATCTATCTTTAATCAAACTCAACCCCCTGCCTAGTTTTTCAATCTTTCCCCTTAAATAAAACATATGGGCAATGGTTGGGTTTCGAAGCACAGAATGATGCTCTTTTATTTTATTTTTTCCTGAAATAATATCGGGTGGTATTTCTCCCGAATTAATAATTTCCATTTTATCGGGATAGATATTAATAGTGATGTCTCCTGATATGTCAGCATAATCCCGATGAACCATTGCATTTAATATAGCTTCATCTAATGCATCCATTGGGTATTTCTCACGATTCGTTCTGTCCCATTTATCGTGTTTGAATTCACTTATCATTGGAAGGTTTCGAGTAAAATACTCCTGTATGCGATCGAAGGCTTCAAATAGGTTATCTTCAATCAAAACTGTATCATCAAATCTGCTTCCTGTTTTGCCGTGGGGCATCACTGTAATCCTTATCTGACATTGGGATATATATTTTATTGGGTCTTTGCCAAACAATACAACACTTCCATTTCTAATCAAACTCATATCTACCAACTGAAAATAGTTTAGAAATCCAGGAATATCATTCGGTAAACTTTTTCCTCTTCCAATTTTATTGGCTTCATTTATGGTGACTTCGATTTCCTTTTGCACCAAATCTTCTAAAGTGACATCAAGGGCTGTTTGTTTTTCCCATGTTGAAGCATATTCATTTGAGGTTCGCAATAGTAAACTGATTTCGTCAGCAGTTGCCTCTTGCGTTTGTTTTCCGGTTCTTACAAAGTATTTTTTATCATACGTATAAGGTTGTCGAGAACCTTTAATAACATTGATAAGCAAAACGTTTTGATTTTTGTATTGTTCAAACCGAACATCCACCAAAGGTTGAGGGAAAATTTCGTCTACAATTAAATTTTTAAGTTCAGATACTTTGTTTTCGATCCCTTCAGAAATATTCTTGAATTCTTTTCCATCATAGCCAACTAACACCCAACCGCCTTCTGTATTCAAGAATGAACAAATCACTTTCAAAATTTGAGGCAATTTATATTCACTTATAAATTCGATTTGGATACTTTCTTTTTGCTGAATTAATTCAGCGATAAATGATACGTCTCTGCTCATAGCTTGCTGATTTTATCCATTAATATTTTGATACGTTCAGGATATTTAAACTGACTATCCAAATGAAGTCGAACATCTTCTAAGTTTATATATTCTTGAATCCAATTACCTTTTCTTGTGAGGGGTGGTATTTTATCCTTTGCCATTTCTTCATATAGCTGAACGCAGCGAATGTCCATTATTTTATTGTCGTTGAAATTGATATTGCCTGAGTTGATTGGTATTTTATTTCCACTATCTTCAACTTCTGCCTTACGTATTAATGACCGAGTAAAGGTTACCCGATAATCTGCCATTATAAAGCGTGGTATTTTTCTTGCCACTGCGGTTTCAAATTCAATATGGGTAATTGATTTACCGCCTCTTTCTAAAACACCTGAACCGTAATCGGGACGAATAAAGCCAACAAAAACATCACATTCATTTACACCTTCAATGCAGTTTTTCAAATTCGATTCGCTGCTGTCAATTAAAAAAGTTCCTTTGTGTGAATTGAGCACATCATACCCGAATCCATCTAACAATTCATAAATTTTATTTAACTCCGTTTGAAAATTATAAACCGTTGAGGCTACAAATACTTTTATATGGTTACGTGGTGCTGCCATTCTAATTAATTTTTTCTAATTCATAATTTACCAATTCCCCCTCAAACGCCTTCTTTAAAATACTCTGCCGCAACATTTCTGCCTGTTGCAAACTTTGGCTAATGGTTTCTTCTATTTTATCGCAAACAGTGAGCTTGCTTTCTAATTCGGAAACGATGAGTTGTTGTTCTTTGAGTGTTGGAATTGGAATTTCGATTTTGAGAAACTTTACTTGTGTCAAATTCAAGCCGCTGTCGCTAATTCCTGATTTCATCTTCTCGATTTCTCTTTGGTAATAAGGTGTATTCAAAATCAACTCAAAGTATTCTGGTGAAATGATTTTTGTATTTACTTTTATTCTATAAACCTTATCACAGTTTATTAAGCGTTGTCTAGTTTTTCTAATCATACAGCAAACGCCAACTCTGACTCTTGGACCTGCTCGTGTAATTAATATATCACCAACTTCTAATTCGTGTTGTACTCTTGGTTTTAAATCTGGAGGCAATATTTTGTTTTCAATTTCAATAAAATGTCCGTGCTGAACTGCACTTGTTTTTATTACAGCCCATTCCTTTTCATCTTTAGAATTTTCATTCAAACACTTTGGGCTCCATCCTTGGTCAAGTTTCTCAATTACAGAATCAATCGTTTTAAGGTTCTTACCTGTTACAAGTAGGTTCAACAAACTTTGCCTATACACTTTTAATTGCTGTTGGGCGGTTTTGAGTTGGGCTATGCCATTGTCTAATTCGCTAAAAAGTTCTTCTATTTTGGAGACAATGGAGAGTTGTTCGGGGAGAGGAGGGAGTGGGATTCTTAACTTCCTAAATTTTGTAACATTAAATGCAGGTTGAGCAGTAGCTGTGGATATATTCTTAATTCTATTTTGAAGCCCATTTGAATTAATGTAATAAAATACATAATCAAAATTGACTTTCTTAGAAACTGTAAACTTTAAAAGATTAGCAGGTATTATCGCAATTCTTGCATTTTTAGGATAAATACCAGTCTTTCCAATTGAACCAATTTTTGCTACTAAAATATCACCTGGATTTACTTGACTTCTTTTTAAAGTTTCAAATTTATCTTTTGAGATAAACCTTACTTTGTCATCAGAATAATCACCCCCTAAATTTTTGGTTGTTAATACAGGAACACCATTGATTTTATCATTAATATAATCTGAAGTTTTTAAATTTGAACCAAAAGGACCATCCACAATACCATTTTTTCCATCAGCTATTTCTTCAAATGTTACCACTTTCCAATTACCTTGTAGTTTAAATTCTTCTTTCATTACGCAGCCAATGCTTCATTTAATTCATTAATAATTTCTTCTGTCTTGTCGCCAAACAATTGCCACATTTTTCCCAATCCGCCTTGTGCATTAAATGGATTTAAATCAAAATCGTCTTTCTCAATATGAAAGCTATTAGCAACATAATCTTTTATCATTCGTAGCCATTGCATTTGCTCCTCGTTGAACTTGGTTGCACCAGCTTGTTTTTTAAAAACCCAATCCTGAAAATTCTTGTCCACTGTTTTATCGTATGCCGTTAATGTGGTATCTATTCCACTTACTTTACGAATGAGAGAAACAATGGCAGTTAGTTCATTTCTTGGCGAACCGCTGCATTTTTCTAAAGCCTCGTAAGCCCGCCATACATTTATTGG
>Ga0265295_1002961_pt1 | contig 25639 bp, 22 predicted proteins | sample Munlansysbiofilm_FD_192503 | JGI IMG/M metagenome (GOLD analysis project Ga0265295, IMG submission 192503) | Leachate microbial communities from a municipal landfill in Southern Ontario, Canada - Methane capture system biofilm | ecosystem: Engineered > Solid waste > Landfill > Unclassified ... | reverse complement strand
ATGCTCTTTACCGTGTGGATCAAGCGTGGAAGCTCTCTTTTTGTCACAACTGTAAAAATGATTTCACGCTCCACATTGAGATAGAGGCCCCGGCCTCTAATGGCTGTAGCGCCCCTGCTGATGGTTCTCATTATTTCCCTCGAGATTTCATCGTAATGGGTGGAGATGATGGTGGCAGAATTTGCGTAGTCAAAGCCGTCGATGATCTTGTCGATGAGCCTGCTCGATGCAACTATCATAATAATCGAATAAAGGGCCAGGGTGATAGCGGGTCGTTCCGGGGAAAGACCTTTGAAGTGGATGGAAATCGCACCGAACGATACGATAAAGATGTTCAAGACAATGAATACCTGGCCGGGTTTTAACCCGAACCTCTGCCTTGCAATGGCTGCAACAATGTCAATTCCTCCGGTGGTTGCTCTGAACTTAAATACGATTCCAAGCCCGATTCCCACAAGTATGCCGCCGGTTGTGATGTAGAGCAAAAAATCGTTGGTAAGCATGTTTTGAATGGTTGCAAGCTCGTGGGGTCGTATAAAGTGCAGGCCGGGAACTTCTCCCCTTAAAAGATCGATGAAAAAAGAGCTGACCGTGAACCCGAAAAAGGTTCGCATGCCAAACTCTTTGCCTAATCTCCTGAGTCCCCATACGTATAGGGGCAGGTTCATAAGCCAGAGGCTGATTCCTACGCCAATGGTGTTGTCAGATATGAAATTCAAGGTGGTGGCAATGCCTGTAACACCACCCGGGATTATTTTTGCGTCAATGGTGAAAATTGATATTCCCCCGGCCAGGATCAGGCATCCCAGGGTTATGCCAAGGTAGTCTCTTATCAGGTTGAGTCTTTTTTTAACCACTTTGAACAAGGGCCTTGATGCGTTGGATGGAAATGACGGTTAGATAGGTGATACCTGCGATGACAATGATGGTGGGACCGCTTGAGACGCCTGCATAATAGCTTACTCCCAGCCCAGCTACGTTGAAAATCATGCAGAAAAAAATTGATACCAGCATCATTTTTCCCATGCTGGAGGTGAACTTTCCGGCTATGGCTGAGGGAAGGGTCAGAAGGGCAATGACCATGACGATACCGACGATCCTCACAAGCAGCACAATGGTAAGGGCCGTGAGGCAGAGAAGAAGAATGTAAAACCCGCCTGAGTTAACCCCCCGCAGGCCTGCGTATTCCTGGTCAAAGCATACGGCAAGGAGCTTGTTGAAAAAAAGAAAGGTGATTAAAAGTATTACAAGGTCAAGGACCACCACCATGGTAATGTCCTGGGAGGAGATCAAAAGAATATCCCCGAACAAAAAGCTTGAGATCTCAAAATAACCGGGGGTGATGTCGATGAACAAAAGTCCAGCGGCCATGCCCACGGCCCAGATGGCTCCGATAACGGTGTCCTCTCTTTCCTTTGCGTAGAGGCTCACAAGGCCTGTGATAACGGCGGCCCCAAGGGCTGAGACAATGGCCCCGTGGATGGGCTGTACCGAGGAAAACCCAAGGGCCTTGTTCATGTAAAGGGCGGCTCCGATGCCGCCAAAGGCCGAATGGGATATGGCACCGGCAAGATAGCTGATCCTCCTTGTAACCACATAGGTGCCGATCACCCCAAAGGATATGCTGGCGAGAATGCCCACCAGGAGGGCGTTGCGCAGGAAAACCAGGTCCGGGTTGGCAAAGAGGTTTAAAACATCACCCATGGAAGTGACCCCCTTCGCTGCACCGGTGGTCGTGGCGGATCATCTTGAGATCGCCTCCGTAAATATCCTTGATCAGGGCACCGTTGACGGCCGAAGTCGGATGAATATGTACCTTGCGGTTGACGCAGATCACGCTTTTTACCACCTGGGAGGTAAAGCCGATGTCGTGGGAGACAATTAAAATAGTCATGCGGGTGTTTAGTTCCTTAAGGATGGAAAAAAGGGCCTGCTCTGATTCTTCGTCAATATTGGATGTTGGTTCGTCAAGCAGTAAAAGTTCAGGGTCGCTGCAAAGGGCCCTTGCAATCAGCACTCGCTGCTTTTGGCCGCCGGAAAGTTGGCTGAAGTGGTTGCGTGTGTGTTCTTCAAGATTTACCTCTTTCAGGGCTTTTTCTGCCCTTTTTCTGTCATCCGAAGAGTACCAGCCCCAGAAGTTCCTGCCAAGGCGGCCCATGAGCACAACATCCATAACCGTTACTGGAAAATGCATGTCAAGGGTCGCATGCTGGGGCATGTATCCGACCTTTAGCCTGCTCTTCTCAGGTGAGGTCCCAAGCACCTCCACGGTTCCGGTGTCGGGCTTTAAAAGCCCCAGGAAAAGTTTCAGCAGGGTTGTCTTCCCGCCTCCATTGGGACCCACAATGGTTGCAAAATCCCCCTTTTTTACACAGAGGTTGACCCCGTCAAGCACAGGGCCCCGGTTGTAGGAAAAAGAAACATCCCTTAAAATTATTGCATTGTATGATTTCAAGTTTACCCCTGTTCTTTTGCTAGGTTTTTTAAGAGAAGATAGCATAAATTTCCAATAAAGAAAAACCGGTTCATACGGGACTGGTAATTTGGTGTAACTCCATGAATCTGTCCAGGGTATCAAAAATCATCAAGACGCTTTTAATATCCACATGCTCGTTCCGTGCATGGGCAGTATCGTTGCCCCTGGCACCCCAGACTATGCCGGGTATGTTTAGATCGCAGAGAAACCTTGCATCGCTTGCACCGTGTTCGCTGCCCTTTACTGCATTGGGAATAAGGGATAGGAATCGGTCAAGGTGGTCTGAATCTCCACCAAAGAACAGGGGTTCTTTCTCCTTGACGGCTATTGTCGATCGGGTAAGGTCTTTGATATCTGCCAAAATACGTTCAGGGTCGTCATTTTCCGTGTATCGTATGTCAAGGAGAGCCCGGGCCGTGTCGCATACCTGGTTTACCGATTCTCCACCCCTGATGACTCCAAGATTCATGGTCTTGTGCCAGTGGCCCGGAGCCTCGTCCATGAAGAGAGAGCGAATTCGTTGAAGGTCGTCTATCAGCATATCAATGGCGTTTGTTCCAAGCCAGGGGGTTGCACCGTGGGTTGCCTTTCCCCGGGCTGTGAGTTCTAGCTGGAGGATTCCCTTTTCCTTGATTACAACCTTTTCAGGATTTCCGCCGTCAAGGGCGATGGCAAAGTCGGCCTTGATGTCCTGGAGTGCATATCTGGCCCCGTCATAACCACCTGTCTCCTCGTCGCCTGTGATTAGAAGGCCAAAGGGAAGATCGGTCTGGCTCTGTCCGTTTTGTTCGAGGTTTGCCATCCATTTTTTCAAAAGAACAAGGCAGACGGCCACGGCATACTTGTCGTCGTTGCTGCCCCTGCCGTAGATTTTGCCGTCCTTTTCAATGGCGGTAAAAAGGTCGTCATCGGCATCCACAACGTCAAAGTGGGTCATGAGAAGCACCGGGGTTGTTCTGCCTGTGGGAGTGACAATAATAGAGGGGATGTTGTTGTTGTCAATTCTTTGATATTCGGCTTTGGTGTTTTTTACATAGTTCTCGATGAAGTCTGCACACCGGTTGATTTCCAGGGGTCTTGAGGCGGTGCTCTTAAATTTAATCAAGTCTTTTAAAAGGGGTATGATCCCAGTGCTGAATTCGTTCATGGGTGGGGCTCCTGTGTGTATTATGGGTGATGTTGATAGTCTGAATAGCGTAAATTGTCGAGTAAAAGGTTTTTTATTCCTGCTTTTGAGCTTTGTTAATCCCGTTTTTTAAGGGCTGCGGCAAGGGCTGCTATCTCATTGCGTTCAAGGCTGCGGTGCAAAAGGGCGCTTTCCCTTTTTATCTCCTGGGTCAGGGTGGCCAGCAAGGCCCGGTCATGGGGGATTCCCTCCTGGTCAAGGTATTGGCCGACAAGCCTCTGTCCGCACAGCACGTTGAGATGTATTCTTTCTTCGCCGCCAAGGCCGAATCCCGCACCGCCGTGGGTGCCTGCAACATGGGTCCTTACCCCGGCTCCGAAAAAAGGGGTGTTGTAGGTGAGAAGCGGTTCCCCGGTCTGTTCCCGGCACAGGGAGTCAATGTATTCGTAGTAGGCCCTGAAGGTGTCCACATCATCTAAGTTCATAGTCATGGCATAACCCTGGTCCTTGAGCACCCTTGCCGTAGTGTAAAGGTCGGCAAGCCCGTTTCTTTCGCCAAGACCGAACACGGAGGCCTCCACAACGGTTGCGCCTGCCACAACTCCCATGACTGTGTTGGCCGAGGCCATGCCAAGGTCGTTGTGACAGTGCACGGAAATCCGGGTTGCGCTGTTGTCCGCAAGTTTCACAATGGGGGCCAGGACGTCGTGCACCTGGTTGGGTCCCATGATGCCCGAGGTGTCGGGCAGACTGAGGATCTCCAGGGAAAGTTCTTCGATGAGGTATCGGGCGGCCCTGTACAGGAACCCTGGGTCTGTTCGTCCGATGTCGAGGAAGGCAAAGGAAATTTGTGCCGCCGGACAGCTGGATCGTATGATTTCTACCGTTGGTGCAAGGCCCGTAAAGGCCTGATCCATGGTGTTGAGCCAATTGGCCTTTGCCACATGAGCATGGAGGTGAAAGTCCCTGGTGCAGGTTTTGATAAGAATTTCTGCATCTCCGGGACAGGCCCTGCCCATGGCTGCTACCCGTATGGAAAACCCCTGTTCAGTTGCCCTTGCTACAAGGCATTTAAGTTTTTCCTGTTCAGATTCATGGGCCGGGGGATATCCTGCCTGGCATATGTTAATGCCAAGGCGCTCCTGAAAGTTGAGTATGGCCAGGGCCTGATCTGTGGAAAATACCATGCCCCTGTGCTGCATGCCTTCCCTCAGGGTTTCGTCCATGATGCACAGTTTTTGTCTGTTCATTTGCCATTTAACTCCTTGACCTTTTCTCAGTCTGATCTTAAACTGTCAGGATAAAATGATAAAGAAGATTTAAATTTTAAGTATCACAGACTTTTTTATGTAATTCAATAAAAATAGAGGAATCTTACCAATGGCTCAGACACATCGGACAACAAGGATTCTATTGGCTGTTTTAACGGCAATGGTTATGGTGTCTTTCTTGCCTGCCCCCTCGTTTGCAAAAGAAAAAAAGATAAACATACGTTTCAGCACCTGGCATGTGCCGTCTGGGGCCGATGTTCAAAATTTGTGGATCCCCATGTTGGAGGAGATGAAAAGGAGAAGCGGCAATCGCATCTCTTATACTATGTATTCGGGTGGCGCCCTTGGAAATGGGCCTGACCATTTTGACATTGTTCGAACAGGACTGTCCGACATGGGGTATGCCACGCTCAGCTGGACCCCGGGCCGTTTTCCCATGACCGATGTGCTCTCCTCCCCCATTGTCTGTCCCGCAAAGTGGAAGGGGGTTGAGGCGGGTATGGCCATGTATGATAGAATGCTGAGCCCCGAGTTCAAGGACGTAAAGGTTCTCCACATCAACAACTGCGTCATGGCCCACCTCTGGACCACCCGGCCTGTAGCAAGGCTCGAGGATCTTAAGGGCCTGAAAATTAGAAGTCCCGGCGGCCTTCAGACCAGGGCCATCCAGGCCCTTGGAGCCACACCCGTATTCATGCCCATGGGGGATGTCTATCTCTCCATGGAAACCGGAGTGATCGACGGGGTTGTTACCTGTCCCGCCCTTATCAAGGCGTTTAAGATAGACGAGGTGGCAGGTTTTGGGGTCCCCACCTCATTTGGCTGTGCTTCAGAGGGGTTGTTTGTGAATCAGCGGTTTTGGAACAGGGTGCCGGAAGATCTTAAATCCATCATTGAAGCGGTTGGAAGGGATGCCTATAAAATTGCAGGCGTGTTTGATGAGGATTGGTACATAAAGACCATGGCCGGATTTAAAAACAGCGTGGAGATAAACGAACTTTCCGACAAAGAGCAGCTCCGATGGGACGACAGGTTCAGAGGGATGCTTGCCGCATGGGCAGATGAGCTTGAGGCAAAGGGTCTGCCTGGTAAAAAGGCCCTGATCTCCTTTAAGGAAGAGCTTGGTCGAGTGGGTGTGGGATTTAATGCCTGCCCTTACTAACCCTGGCCGCCATCTGTTTCCAGGGCTGAAATGGCAGGTTCAAAGGGCTACCCGATGGTCCCTTGCCCTTGGCATGGGGTGGGTCCTTGTGATGATGATCCTTACTACCCTTGATGTTGCCGGTCGTTACTTCTTTTCAAAACCCGTGCCCGGTGCCATGGAGATGAGTTCGTTCATGCTGGCTGTTTTTTCCATGATGGGAATGGCCCACACCCATCAAAGGGGTTCCAACGTCAGGGTTACCATGCTGATTAGAACACTTCCTCCCCGGGCTGCAAATTTCCTTATGGTCATCACTTCGCTCCTCACCCTTCAGGTGGTGGCTGCCATCGTATGGTATGCGGTTGTCATGGGGATGGAGGAATTTCATTCAAACGCCACCACAGACGCCCTTTCCATCCCGATTTATCCCCTTGAATTTCTCCTTGCCTTTGGTGCAGCGCTTCTTGGGCTCGAGGTTATAATCAACCTTGGCGATGCCCTTTATCGACTCTTCACAGCCCAGGGGCAGGGGTAGGCTACTCGATCATGGATCCCCAGACCATTGGATTTATAGGCATAGGTGTTCTGTTTTTGCTTTTATTCGTCGGAATGCCCATAGGTTTTGCCCTGGCCTTTACAGGTTTCTGGGGCATCGCCCTTATCACCGATATTGAGGTAGCCCTTCCAACCCTGGTGCGCTCGTTTAACGGCACCTTTACGGCCTATTCCTTTACCGTGATACCTCTGTTTGTGATCATGGGCGAACTTGCCACTGTTTCAGGTCTGAGCCAGGGAGTGTACACCCTGGCTGACAGGCTGCTCAGAAGGTTGCCCGGCGGTCTTGCAGTGGCAACCATTGGCGGGTGTGCAGGGTTTGCATCCATCTGCGGGTCATCGGTTGCAACGGCTGCAACCATTGGCAGGGTGGCACTGCCCGAGATGAAAAAGTATGGTTATGACAACTACCTTGCAACCGGAAGCGTTGCTGCCGGGGGGACCCTTGGTTTTTTAATTCCCCCGAGCATTGGATTTGTCGTTTACGGGATTCTGACCGAGCAGTCCATTGGAAAGCTTCTGGTTTCAGGGATCCTCCCCGGAATTCTGCTGGTGGCAGCCTTTGTGGCCATCGTGGTTCTATGGGTCATGATATTTCCAGATGCGGCTCCTGAAAATATGGAACCCGTGGGAATGAAGGAAAAGCTCAAGGCCCTGGCCGCTGTATGGGAGCTAATTCTGGTCTTTTTCCTTGTGATGGGGGGGATCTATTTCGGTCTTTTTACCCCCACGGAGGCCGGAGCAGTGGGGGCGTTTTTTCTCTTTGTCGTAACCCTCCTGAAACGAAAACTGACCAGGCCCCTTCTCTTCACAGCGCTGGCATCAACGGTTCGGGTGTCGGTCATGATTTTCATGATTCTTGCCGGGGCCTATGTGTTCACCTATTTCATGGCATTGACCATGATACCCATGAATCTGTCCGTGCAGCTAAGCTCCATGACGGTCTCGCGATATTTCATCCTGGCTGTTATCCTGGGGGGTTACCTTGTGCTTGGATGTTTTCTTGACGCCACTTCCATGATGGTGCTTACCCTTCCGGTGATTTTTCCCACTATCTTAAAGCTTGGGTTCGACCCCATCTGGTTTGGCGTGATTTCGGTACTCATGATGGAGGCAGGGCTTATCACCCCGCCCCTGGGGCTGAATATCTTTGTGATTGCAGGGGTGGCTGAAGAGCCCATGGAGACGGTTTTCAAGGGGGCGGCTGTCTTTTTGATCCCCATCTTTATGGTGGTTTTCCTTGTGACCCTCTATCCTCAAATAGTCCTGTTTTTGCCCCAGATCATGGGGCGGTGATTGAGATGCTTGATCAGCGAATTATCACATCAGGGCTTAGGTGGGCTGTGATTCTCTTTTCGATGCGTTTAAACACAAAGATCAGGCCGTAAACCAGGATGAGGTAGAGTACACCCGCCGTGATAAAGAGTTCATAAAAGGCAAAGGATCTTGCCGAAACCACCCTTGCCACCCCTGTGATGTCCATGAGGGTGATGATCGAGACAAGGGAAGATGCCTGGAGCAGAAAAACCACCTCGTTGGTATAGGCGGGCCAAGCGATCCTGAAGGCTGCGGGCATGATAATTCTTCTGTAGAGAAGGGGGCCTGACATGCCGCAGGCCCGGGCCGCCTCTATTTCACCAAAAGGAACTCCCAGGATGCCGCCCCTGAAGATTTCGGAGCTGTAGGCCGCCGTATTCAAGGTCAAAGACAGGACCGCACAAAAGTAGGCATCCCTGAAGAACTGCCACAGGCCGATGTCGGACAAAAACGACTGAAACTGCCCGCTTCCATAGTAGATGAGAAAGAGTTGTACCAGGAGGGGGGTGCCCCTGAAGTAAAAGTTGAAGCAGTAGACTGGGATGTTGATAAAGGGGTTTTTGGACACCCGCATGATGGCCAGGGGAATGGCCAGAAGAAAGCCGAGAATGACGCTCAGGGAGGTGATCTCAAGGGTGAGCAGGGTGCCGCTCAAAAATCTCGGAAGGGTCTCGATGATGATGTTGTTGTCCATGGCTAGGCTTCCCTTCTGACGCCTCGGTTAGCCCTCTTTTCTGCCCATTGCTGGAATAGTAGGGAGAATATGGTGATGGCAAGGTAGAGAAGTGAGGCTGCAAAGTAACAGGTAAAGGGCTTGTGGGTGTTTCTTGCGGCAATGTCTGTGTTGCGCATCAGTTCCGGCAGCTGGATCACCGATATCAGTGCAGTTGCCTTAATCAGAACCATCCACACATTGCCAAGGCCTGGAATGGCAAACCGCCACATCTGGGGGAGAAGAATTCGTCGGAACACAAGAATCGGCCCCATGCCGCAGGCCTGGGCAGCTTCGATCTGCCCCTTTCCCACGGCAAGAAAGGCACCACGGAACACCTCAGTGGCAAAGGCACCATAGATGAACCCGATGGTAAAAATCCCGGCAATCATGGGCTTAATTTCAACGTATATATCCAGGCCAAAAAATGCGGCCGTGTCCTGGATCAGGGTTGGGGCGCCGTAGTAGACCAGAAGAATCAGCACAAGTTCGGGGATTCCCCGGATGACCGTGGTATAGGTTTCGGCCAGGATGCCAAGGGATTTTATTTTGGAAAGCTTGCAAAGGGCTGCCCCAAGGCCTATCAGGATCGCGATGACCATGGCACCGGCACCTACTATGATGGTTAGCTTTGCCCCTTTGATCAGCAGGGGAAGGTATCCTTGAAGGGTAAACACGTGGTAATATCCCTGGGGAATTAAGGGTTAATAGGCTTTAAAACCGGGAAATCATGGGTTGATTTCCCGGTTTAAGATCTAATCTAATCGCCGTATACGTCAAAATCAAAGTATTCTGCGTTGATCCTCTGGTATTCGCCGTTGGCCCGGATGGTGTCGATGGCCTTGTTCAAGAGTTCACGCAGTTCGTTGTCCTCTTTTCTTACGGCAATTCCAATACCCTCGCCAAACCATTGTTTGTCCGTAAACCCGGGGCCTATAAATTCAAAATCCTTGCCCTGGTCTGTGTTGAGAAAGCCGTCGGAAAGAACCACTTTGTCTGCAATCACAAGGTCAAGTCTGCCGGATATAAGATCCATGTTGGCCTCGTCCTGGGTGGCATAAGAGTTGATGACCATGGATTTTCCGAACTTGTCCCTTACAAAGTTGTCATGGACGGTTCCCCTTTGTACGCCCACTGTCTTTCCTTTAAGGCCCTCGGGGGTGATTTCAAAGTTGCTTCCTTTTTTTGCGATGAACTGTGCCGGGGTCAGGTAATACTTGTTGGAGAAGTTGACCTTTTTAAGGCGTTCTTCCGAGATGGTCATGGAGGCGATGATGGTGTCAAATTTTTTGGCAAGAAGACCCGGGATTAAACCGTCCCAGTCCTGCATGACAAATTCACATTCAACGCCGGCAGCAACGCAAAGGGCCTTTGCAATATCAACGTCAAAACCCTGGAGTTTGCCGTCCTTGTCTATGTAGTTGAAGGGAGGGTAGGCCCCCTCGGTTCCCATGCGGATCTTGGTGATGTTTCCGGCAAAGGCTGAACCTGCGACCATGGATAACACCAATAAAATGGACACAACTAACGATTTCTTCATCTTCATCTCCTCAATTTAAGTTTGGGTATGGCTATCTTTTCCTACATTAGATTTGAAAGGAACTGCCTGCATCTTTCTGAATCCGGAGATCCAAAGATGTAGGCTGGTGAACCCTGGGCCTCGATGACCCCCTGGTCAAGGAAGATCACCTTGGACGATACTTCCCTTGCAAATCCCATCTCATGGGTGGCCATGATCATGGTTCGTCCCTCTTTTACAAGGTCCTGCATAACTTTCAGGACCTCACCCACAAGCTCCGGATCAAGGGCCGAGGTGGGCTCGTCAAATAAAAGAACCTCCGGCTCCATTGCAAGGGCCCTGGCAATGGCCGCCCGCTGCTGCTGGCCGCCGGAAAGCTGGGAGGGGAAGTAGTGGGAACGTTCGGCAATGCCGACCTTTTCCAGGAGAGCCATGGCCGTCCCCTTCGCCTCTTTTTTCGGACGTTTGAGCACATGGACCGGGGCCTCCATGATGTTTTCAAGGACCGTCATATGAGACCAGAGGTTAAAGTGCTGGAACACCATTGCCAGGCGGGTTCGGATTCGGTCCACCTGCTTTCGATCTGCGGGCACGGTCGTGTTGCTGCGGTTTTTTTTGAGCTTTATGTGTTCCCCACCTACATATAATTCTCCCGCAGTTGGGATCTCCAGCAGGTTCATGCATCTCAGGAAGGTGCTTTTGCCCGAACCGCTGGACCCGATGAGGGCGATGACATCCCCTTCGTTTGCGGCAACAGATATTCCCTTTAGCACCTTAAGCCTGCCAAAATCCTTATGAAGGGATTCCACCCTTATAGCTTCTTTTTCCACTGTCTTCACTTGCCACCCCTGTATGTTTTTATTTCCGGTTGTACCCTACCAATTAATGAAAATTTGCACAAGTGCAATTTGCCCTCCTGGAAATTTGTTCCGGGGCTTATGCTATTCTCATTTTAACGGGTAATGCCTAGGGTAATTCATGAATTGGCCTTCCAAATAATCCACACGTCCTGGCAGACACAACGAACTATGAAACACGATAGCTGTAAGCTTTTAGCGGTTAGCAGTTAGCTAAAAACTAAGAGCTAACTGCTAAAAGCTAAGAGCTAAAGTGGAATATCGACTGTTGCCTCTAATGTACAACCAGAATGAGAATTCCTGGGGAAGAATTCAAAAAATTTGCCATGATTGAATTTAGGTGTTATTCTTCACAGTCCATCAATGCCGGGTAAATATGAGGCACTGGTCAAGGATTTACATTACCAACCCGAATGTTTACAATGCCAGAATCGGGCAGGCTTTTTGAAACAGGCAGTGGGTTGCCTTTGGTCTGCATTCGGCGGTTATTTATTAAAATTTACAGGTTCAGGAGTTTTACAGGGAATGTCACTGGTTCAAGAGAGGAGAAATACCCGCAGGCTGTCGGTTGGAAAGGTCGTTGTGGGTGACGGCCAGCCCGTGGCTGTTCAGTCCATGACCAATACCCAGACAGGGGACGTTACAGCGACCCTTGCCCAGATCCATCGGCTTGAGGCTGCGGGGTGTGAAATTGTCAGGGTGGCCGTTCCCGACATGGAAGCGGCCCTTTCTCTTGCTCAAATTTGTCCAAAGATCAATATCCCTGTGATAGCAGATATCCACTTTGACTACAGGCTTGCCGTCGCCTCTGTGGAATCAGGGGCTGACGGGCTGCGGATCAATCCTGGAAATATTGGTGAGCCCTGGAAGATCCGTGAGGTTGTGAACAGTGCAGCCCAGAGGGGAGTTTCCATACGCATCGGTGTTAACGCAGGCTCCCTTGATCGCGAAATAGTCAAAAGGCTCGGACCCACCCCGGCGGCCATGGTCGAAAGTGCCGTGGAAAACATCAGGATGCTTGAAGATCTTGGCTTTAATGATATAAAGGTATCCCTCAAGGCGTCGGATGTGGCGAGAACCGTTGCGGCTTACCGCCTGATCGGCCAACGCACGGACGTTCCCCTCCATGTGGGGGTGACCGAGGCGGGAGGGCTCTTTGCCGGTATCACAAAATCGGCAATTGGCATCGGCATGCTTCTGTCCGAAGGCATCGGCGACACCATCCGGGTTTCCCTTACCCGTGATCCGGTGGAAGAGGTGAGAACAGCCTGGGAGATCCTGAGAGCCCTTGGTCTGAGATCCAGGGGGCCTGAAATTATCTCCTGCCCCACCTGCGGGCGCTGCAGGATCGATCTTTTCACCGTTGCCGAACAGGTGGAGGCGGAGCTTATCAACTGTCCCCTTGATATAAAGGTTGCCATCATGGGCTGCGTGGTCAACGGGCCAGGTGAGGCAAAGGAGGCCGACATTGGCATTGCGGGCGGTGACGGCTTCGGCATTCTGTTCAAAAAGGGGAAGGTGGTTCGTAAAATTGATCAGCATGACCTTGTCCGGGTTCTGCTTGGGGAAATAGAAAACTTAAAAATAAACTCAGGAGGAAAATAGATGGCAAAACAGGCAAAGAATGGAATCTCTCCCACCCGGTCAGAGGACTATCCAATGTGGTACCAGGAGGTGGTTAAGGCATCGGAAATGGCTGAGAAATCACCGGTTCGCGGTTGCATGGTCATCAAACCCTGGGGTTATGCCCTGTGGGAAAACATCGTGGCTGCCATGGATGGGATGTTCAAGGAGACGGGTGTCAGGAATGCCTATTTTCCCCTGTTTATTCCCTTGAGTTATCTTGAGAAAGAGGCCGAGCATGTGGAGGGATTTGCCAAAGAATGCGCAGTTGTAACCCACCACAGGCTTGAGGCAGATGAGGACGGTAAGCTCGTTCCTGCGGGAAAACTCACCGAACCCCTTGTGGTAAGACCCACCTCTGAGACCATTATCGGTGAATCCATGTCCAGGTGGACCTCGAGTTATCGGGATCTTCCCATTCTCCTGAATCAATGGGCCAATGTGGTGCGCTGGGAGATGAGGACCCGGATTTTCTTGAGGACAAGCGAATTCCTCTGGCAGGAGGGCCACACGGCCCATGCCAACGAGGCCGAGGCAAGGGAACGAACCATGATGATGCTCGATATCTATACACGTTTTGTCGAGAATTACCTTGCCATGCCTGTTGTCAGGGGGAGAAAGACACCCTCAGAAAGATTTCCGGGGGCCGTGGATACTGTTTGCATCGAGGCCATGATGCAGGACAAAAAGGCGCTCCAGGCCGGGACCTCCCATTTTCTGGGCCAAAATTTTGCCCGGAGTTCCGACATTCGTTTTCAGAATGCCGATGCCCAGGAAGAGTTCGCCTGGACAACCTCCTGGGGCACTTCGACCCGGATGATCGGCGGCATGATAATGACCCATGCCGACGACGACGGTGTGATCATGCCTCCAAGGGTGGCTCCCGCCCATGTGGTGCTGCTCCCCATTTTTCGAAACGAAGAGGACAGGACCCGAGTGATGGAGTACACCAGGAATCTATCCCACGCCCTCACAAATCGGATCTATGACGGTTCAAGGATCAGGGTTGAGATAGACGACAGGGATACTGGCGGTGCAAGGGCCTGGGACTGGATCAAGAAGGGTATACCCCTAAGGGCCGAGATCGGACCAAGGGACATTGAGAACGACTCTGTTTATCTTGCCAGAAGGGACCAGAAACCCGGCGAAAAAGCCTCGATTTCAAGGGAGGTTTTTATCAGCACCATTGATACCATACTCGAGGATATGCAGAAAAACCTCTTTAACCGGGCCCTCGCATTTAGGGAAGAAAACACCGTTGTAATCGATGATCCCGTTGAATTCAAAGCTTTGTTCACCTCTCCTGATGAGAACAGCATCCACGGTGGATTTGCCATGGCCCACTGGTGTGGATCGGCCGAGTGCGAGGCAAAGGTAAAGGACGAGCTTTCCGTTACAATTCGCTGCATCCCCTTCAGCTCGAACACGGAGCAGGGAACCTGCATCTGCTGCGGTAAGGCAAGCGGACGCAGGGTGTTGTTTGCAAAGGCATATTGACCGGGAAAAGGCTTGAATCATGATAAGAATAACCGATATCCTCGATAAGATCGTTGAAAACAATCCCGGGGCGGATCTTGACGTCATTGACCGGGCCTATGTATATTCAGCCAGGGTCCATGCGGGTCAGATGCGGCTTTCAGGAGAGCCCTATCTTTCACATCCCCTGGAGGTGGCCGCCATCCTTGCCGACATGAAGCTGGATGTGGAAAGTGTTGCCGCAGCGCTTCTCCACGATGTGATCGAGGATACCCATGCAACCGAACAGGAGATCTTGGAGATGTTCGGACCGGGAATTCTCCACATCGTTGCAGGTGTCACAAAGATCTCCAAGCTCACCTTTTCCACCAAGGCGGCCCAGCAGGCCGAGAGCTTGAGAAAGATGATTCTTGCCATGGCCGACGATATAAGGGTGGTTCTTATCAAGCTTGCCGACCGCATTCACAACATGCGAACCCTGAAATTCCATAAAAGTCCGGAAAAGCAGAGGAGCATCGCCCAGGAGACCCTGGATATTTATGCGCCCATTGCGGCCCGGCTCGGTATCTTCTGGATCAAGCAGGAACTCGAGGACATCTCTTTTTTATATACTCATCCCCAGGAATATGCAGAGATCGATCGCCTTGTCAACAGGGCAAAGGAGGAGCAGGAGAGCTATATCGCAACGGTCATGGAAAAGGTCACTCATAAGCTTGGGGAGGCAAACATTGAGGCAGATATCAAGGGACGCTTTAAACAGCATTACAGCATCTACCACAAGATGGTCTCCCAGAACCTTGAGTTTGAGGAGATTTACGATATCGTTGCCTTCAGGATTATTGTTGATACTGTCTCCAGGTGTTATGAGGTTATGGGGTTGATTCACTCCATGTGGAAACCCATTTCCGGAAAGATCAAGGATTATATCGGAGTCCCCAAACCCAACATGTACCAGTCCCTGCACACAACGGTCATAGGTCCCAGGGGTGACAGGGTGGAGCTGCAGATCCGGACACGGGAAATGGATCGCATTGCAGAATCAGGCATTGCCGCCCACTGGAGCTATAAGCAGGGGACAACCTTTGACGAGAGTGCGGGGGAAGCCTTTGCCTGGATTCGAAATCTTGTGGAGAACCAGGAGAATTTCAGTGATCCAGACGAGTTTCTGGAAAATGTCCGCATCGACCTTTACTCCGACGAGATTTACCTGTTCACTCCCCATGGAGAGATCAAGACTCTGCCCAGGGGGGCAACCCCGGTGGATTTTGCCTATCTCATCCACACCGAGGTGGGAGATCAGTGCACGGGGGCACGGGTAAACGGCAAGCTTGTCACCCTGACCCATGGCTTGAAAACCGGAGATACGGTTGAGATCGTCACATCCAAGGGGAGTCACCCCAGCGTGGACTGGCTTAATTTTGTCAAGACGGTAAAGGCCAAGACCAAGATTCGTCAGTGGGTCAGGACCAGGGAGAGGGAGAGAAGCATAAGTCTTGGTCGTGAGATGTGTGAAAAACAGTTCAGGAAAAGGGGACATAACTTTAATGCCCTTTTAAAATCCGGTGAAATCGAACAGGTTTCGGAAAGCTATGGGTTTAAGCAGGTGGAGGATCTCATCGCCCATGTGGGGCACGGCAATATTACGCCGATTCAGATCATGAATCGTGCCCTGCCTGAAATGGAAGGTCAGCAGGAGCCTTCTATTCTTGATAAGCTTATCAAGTCTAATATTCGAAAAAAGACCAGGGAGGGAATTATTGTCAAGGGTTTGGACGATATTCTGATCAGGTTTTCAAAATGCTGCAGCCCCTTGCCTGGAGACCCTATTATTGGGTATATCACCCAGGGACAAGGAGTTACCGTTCATAGAAAAAGCTGCACCACCGTTCAAAAAATGGCCCCTGAAAGGCTGATTGAAGTCGAGTGGAGCGATGACTTCAGCGAGTCATATCCCGCGTTGATCCGAGTGCGCTCCACCGACAGGTTAGGGCTTTTGAATGACGTTGTTTCCGCCATCACCAAAAACAATGCAAATATCATTAACGCAAGTACAGACACATCCGAGCTGAGTGCGGTGAGTTCCTATTTTACCATATCCGTGGAGAGTACTGATCGACTCCGGAAAATCATGGCCGAGATAAGAAAGGTAAAGCAGGTCAAGGATGTCAAGCGGATGGTCTCGAACAATTAGGAAGCGTCAGCAACCCTTGGCATGTTGGGAGCCTTGACTACCTTGCCGGCCTTGATGCAGCTTGTGCATACATCGACTCGTTTGACATGGCCGTTCAAGAGCGCCCGCACCCGCTGAAGATTGGGGTTGAACCTTCTTTTGTTTACGTTGTGTGCATGGCTTACATTGTTTCCAACCATGGGTTTTTTACCGCATATCTTGCATTCCTTGGACATCACTGCTCTCCTTAAAGACAAAAAAATATTATCAAAACTGTATTTAACTTAAACTTTAAGCTCAAAAGACTTTAACCAGGAATTCATACCTCAATTAACATTGCTTGTAAAGAAAATTAATGATCTATTCGAGAACAACGTCTTTACCCCGGTCTTTGCCCTGGGCGATCATTTCTCGACACTCGGCGATTCTGGCCAGGGCATCTTTCCCTTCCCTGGTGTCGGGAAAGTTTGCAAACAGATGCTCAAATCTTTTCATGGCGGCCTTATAGTATTTTGCCTTGAAATAAAATTCGGCAACGTAGAGTTCATGGCCTGCAAGGCTTTTTATGCACACCTCAACGTGTTCTGCTGCCCTGGCAGACTCCGGGGCATCTGGAAAACGCTGGATCAGTCGGTTGAATTCAGTCAGGGCTTTTAGGGTAGAGCTCTGGTCCCTGTCAACGGTGTCTATCCTTTCAAACCAGCATCGTCCTGTTTGGTAAATGATATAGGGAATGGCCTCATTCTTTGGATGAAGGTTTTCAAAATCCTGGTAGGCAAAGATGGCTTCATCATACTCCTTGAGCTGGAAATGGGCATCGGCTATTTTCAACTCTGCCAGAATCGCATACTTACTGAAAGGATACCAGTCTTTCAGGGTGGTAAATGATTTGATGGCATCCTTGAAATCGCGGTTTCTGAACTGGGAAGATCCTTCGCGAACAAGGGTCTCTGCACTTTTTTCCATTTCATGCTTGCCTTTGAACCAGGCGCAGCCGGAGGCGATAAACCCGGAGGCGGTAAACATGGTCAGGATTAATACGATTGCTGCGAGTCTTTTCATATATTATGAATTCTCGATATAGTGTTCGGCGGAAATAGCCGCAATGGCGGCGTCTCCAACGGCAGTGGCAATTTGCCGCAAGGGGGTGGTTCGCACATCGCCGGCAGCAAAAACACCGGGGACAGAGGTTGCCATATGTTGATCTGCAACAATAAAGCCCCAGGAGTCAAGCTCCAGGGCATCTTTTAGAAATTCGGTATTCGGGGTTGTGCCTACCCAGATAAAGCAGCCGTCCACCTTGAAAGTTTTTGTTTCCTCGGTTTTTACGTTTTTAACGTGAACATTTTCAACTCCAAACAAACCATCCATGCCCGTGACAACTGAATCCCAGACAAATTCGATTTTGTCATTCTTAAAGGCCCGTTCCTGGAGAATTTTTGTGGCCCTGAGTTCATCCCGCCGGTGGACGACATATACCTTGTTGACAAACTTTGTCAGGTATATTGCCTCCTGGATGGCGGTGTCACCGCCGCCCACTGCGAGGACCGTCTTGTTCTTGAAGAACGGAGCATCGCAGGTGGCACAGAAGGAAACTCCCTTGCCCATGAATTTCTCCTCACCGGCATTGAGGCGTTTGGGTGAAGCCCCGGTGGTGATGATCAGGCTTTTTGTCGTGATGGTTTTTTCTCCCATATGAATGGTCTTGACCTGGGGGGAGAGTTCCATGGAGGTGACCTCTTCTGTGAAAATTTCAAGGCCCAGGTTTTTTGCCTGGGTGAGCATTTTTTCACTGAGGTCGTATCCACTGATTCCCTCGGGAAAACCCGGGTAGTTCTCAACCCAGTCTGTCATGATCACCTGACCGCCCGGAACTGCTTTTTCCAAAAGAAGCACCTTCATTCTTGCCCGGGCAGCGTAAATACCCGCAGTCAGTCCTGCAGGTCCTGCACCAATGATTACAATTTCATAATCTGTATCGGTCTCTGGCATGGACGCATTCTCCTTATCTCAAATATTTGCCGGCCGCTAAAGGGCCTTGATAACCTCTTCAAGCTTTGATTTAGACACCATGCCGGTGATCTGGTCAACAATTTCGCCGTCTTTAAAAAAGATGAGGGTGGGGATGGCCTTAATACCGTACTTTGTGGGGGAAACGGGGTTTTCGTCAACATTGACTTTGACAAATTTGACCGTACTTCCATAGGCAGCCTCAAGCTCTTCAACGATTGGACCTATGGCTCTGCATGGACCGCACCAGGGAGCCCAGAAGTCAACTACAACAGGCTTGTCTGAGTTCAATACGTCTTTTTCAAAACCATCGTCGTCTATTTCTAAAATTTCTGACATACTTTTTTCCTTTGTTTACAGGGTCATTTGAAACACCCGGTAAATATATGGTTTTAAAATTGCTTTGTCAATATCATCCTGGCCTGTCTTTACTTGACATCCTGGGAGGACTCTTTCATTATTGTTCTCAAAATAGCCGTTAGCCGTTAGCGGTTAGCTTTTAGCTTTTAGCTGAGAGCTAAAAGCTAAAAGCTGTTTCTCATAAACCCACATGTTTTGCGGACACAACGAAGCATGAAACACGATAGCTGTTAGTCATTAGCTGTTAGCAGATAGTAGTAGGTTGGGTTGAGGAACAAAACCCAACGATTGTAAGGTATTCTATTTAGCTAAAAGCTAACAGCTAAGGAATGTGTTTCATTGAAAAAAATGGGAGGCAGGAGGGAACAGGTATGGGAAGGAAAATAAGGGCAGGGGCACTTATCTCGGGCGGCGGGACAAATTTACAGGCCATTATAGATGCCGCAGCCCAGGGACGGATTGATGTGGATCTGGTGTTCGTGGGTGCGGATAACCCTGAAGCCAGAGGGCTTGAGCGAGCCGCAAGGGCAGGGGTCGAAACTTTTGTGGTTGACTATAAGGCCATCATTGGACAGGTGAAAAAAGCTCCGGATAAGGCGTCTCCCCCGGATGATTTTAATCTTGACGAGATTCGTAAGAAGCAGCATCTAATCCCTGAATCTGCCGGACGGCAGAAGCTCGAACAGTTTTTGATATCCAGGGCCATTGCTGAGCGGGCCCTTCTTGACAGGATTCTGCCCCACAGGGTCGATCTTGTTGTTCTGGCAGGTTTCATGCGAACGCTCACCCCCTATTTCATCGATCGCATCAACATTGACCAGCACCGGATCATGAATATCCATCCGGCCCTTCTTCCGGCATTTCCAGGAACGGACGGGTATGGTGATACGTTCCGGTATGGTTGCAGGGTGGGGGGCTGCACTGTTCATTTTGTGGATTATGGGGAGGATACTGGCCCCATACTCGGTCAGCGTGCTTTTACCATTGACGAGGGCGACACCCTTGAAACCGTCAAGAAAAAGGGGCTTGAGCTTGAGTGGGAGCTGTATCCCGATTGCATTCAAGATTTTGCAAGTAAAATTCTGGGGTGAATTTGTTATCCAATTACCTTTAACATCAGCGGGATGGCAGCCATGGTGCCGATGGAGCTGCCAATGTTGGTAAACACAACCACCAGAAGAATCCGGGTGACGTTGTTCCTCCAGAATCCCCTGACGGACAGTATGTCAACGGGTATCGCCTCAAGGTCCTTTACCTTGGGTTTTCTTGAGATAGCCTCCACAAGTCCCGACACCCATCCTGCGGCAATCATGGGGTTGAGGGATGTCAGGGGGGCCGCAACAATGGATGTTAGGATGGTCAAGGGGTGGGCCATGGCTGCAATGGCTCCAATGCCTGCGAATATGCCGTTGGCTGCGATCCACAGCCAGATCATGTCTGTTCCGCCCCCCTTGCCCTTGATGAAAAAACCTGCCGCAAAAAGGCCGATAATGGCAAGGGGGATGAGCCATTTCATAATCTTACCAAGGTTTCCGCCCTTAGGTATCCGGGTCAGTTCATCCATGTCGATCTGAGTGTTGTTTTCAAGATAGCGTTTGATGCCTGGAACGTGGCCTGCACCTGCAACGGCAACTATTCTGCCCCCAGGGGCCGTGCGGATAGTTTCGGCAAGGTATTGGTCCCGCTCGTCGATGAGTATCCGTTCAAGAATGGGGTGAGAGCGTTTCATGTCGGCAAGCAGGGTCTGCAGGATATCCTCCTGCTTCATCTGTTCGATCTCCTGTTCTGTGATCTCGTCGGTGTTGCCAAGGGAGAGGACCATCTGGAACATCATCTTGAGTTTTTCCCAAAGCCCCATGGTTCTCCAGACCCTTGTCAAGGTGGTCTGAATTTCCCGGTCAGCCGGGATGATCCGGGCCTCGATTTTTTCACCAGCCTCAATTGCATTGATCATCTCCTGGCCGGGCTTTATATCAAATTTTGCCGCAATTCTTTTCTGGAACGAGGCAAGCATAAGGTTCATGAGGAGAAACATGGCCTTTTTCTCCCGGATTACCTTGATGATGTCCATATTACCCCAGGCATCCTTGTCCCTTATGGATCGAAGTCTTGTCTCGCACAGCTCCACACACACGGTGTCAGGATGTTCGGAAACGATGACATCGTTGACAAGCCGGGCGCTCTCCTTGGAAACGTGGGCCGTTCCGATTAAAATGATCTCTTTTCCGTTGGAAAATATACGGTCCACCCCTTGAATCTCTGCGGCTGCTTCTAAGTTGTCCATTCTTCCTTGCTTTGCTTAAAAAGGTTATTGGTTGATTTAATAAAAAAATAAGTATAATCATTGTCAGGGACAATGACAACTATTCAGATTGACCTTACATCGGGTTATGTGGTATCAGCTTCAATCATGAAATCAATGGATGAACAAATACTCAGGGCAACAAAAGAGATCGTGGTCAAGTTCATAGAGCTTGGTAGGCTTTCCCCTTCAAACGTGCATGAATCCATCCGGGATATCCATGCTACCATCAGGGAAACGGTAAAGGAAAGCATGGACAGGGAATCGACCGACCAGGAGTAATTCCTGGTCATGGGTCTAACTCCTGATCCTGCCGTCAATGGGCCACAGCCCAGTTCTTACCGGTCTCGATGTTGACCTTCAGCGGGACCTTTAATTTAAAGACCCCTTCCATCACCTGGCGGGCAAGGTCCGTAAGGACATCTTTTTCCCCAAGGGGCACCTCAAAGATTATTTCGTCGTGAACCGACAGGATCATTTTTGACTTGAGCTTAGCCTCGTTCAAAGCCTTGTCCATGTTGATCATGGCAAGCTTGATAAGATCAGCAGCACTCCCCTGGACCGGTGTGTTGATTGCGGCCCTTTCGGCAAGCTTTCGCAGGTTCTGGTTGGAGGCGTTGATGTCGCCGAGCCGTCTCTTTCTTCCGAGAATGGTTGTCACCTCTCCGGTTTTTTTGGCCTGTTCAATTGTAGCATCGATGTACCTCTTTACCCCTGCATACCTTGCAAAGTAGGAATCAATGTAGGTCTGGGCCGTTTTTCTTGTGACATCGATCTCCTTTGCAAGCTTAAAGGCGCTCATGCCGTACATGATGCCAAAGTTGATCGCCTTTGCCTGGCGTCTTAAATCTTCGGTTATCATTTCGGGAAATGCCTGGAACACCTCGGCTGCCGTTCTGGTGTGGATATCTTCGTTGTTGTTAAAAGCTTCGATCAGAATTTTGTCATCGGCAAAGTGGGCAAGGAGCCTCAGTTCGATCTGGGAGTAGTCGGCTGCAACAAGAATGTGCCCCTGTTCCGGAATGAACGCCTCCCTGATCATTTTTCCCTCTTCTGTACGGATGGGGATGTTCTGAAGATTGGGGTCTGAGCTTGAGAGCCTCCCCGTTGCCGTTATGGCCTGATTGAATGAGGTGTGGATTCTTCCCGTATCAGGATTGATAAGCTCCTGGAGGGCGTCGGAATAGGTGGATTTAAGCTTCCCAAGGGATCTGTACCTCAGAACCTTAGCCGGCAGGTCATGGAGTTCGGCCAGCTGGTTGAGCACCTCCACATCCGTTGAATAGCCGGTCTTTTTCTTGGTCTTTTTCTTGACCGGCAGCCCCAGCTTCTCAAATAAAATGGTGCCCAGCTGCTGGGAAGAGTTGATGTTAAAGGTTTCTCCTGCAAGCAGATGGATCTCATCTTCAAGGGTCATAAGTTCCCGGTCAAAGGTCTTTGAAAGCTCCAGGAGTTTTTCCTCATCAACCTTGACGCCGTGGATCTCCATGTCGGCAAGAACCGTGACAAGGGGGATCTCCACCCGGTTCATCAACTTCATGAGTTTGTTCTCTTCGAGTCTTTGCCTGAGGATTTTATAGCAGAGAAGGGTGATGTCAGCATCCTCTGCCGCGTATTTCAAGGCTTCATTGATCTCAACTTCGTTGAAACCGATCTGGGTCTTTCCCCTGCCGGTAATCTCCTTGTAGGGGGTGGTCTTGTGGTCCAGAAGTTCCATGGCGATTTTGTCCAGGCCATGCCCCCTGTGGGAGGGGTTCAACAGGTGGGAGGCGATCATGGTGTCAAACTCGATCCCCTGCATCCTGATGCCGTGGTTTTTAAGTACAATGTAGTCATACTTGATGTTCTGGCCCACCTTTTTAACGGCCGGATTTTCAAGGAGGGGGGACAGGATCTCTATGGCCTGTTTAAAGTCGGGCTGGTTTCCGGCATCCATTCCCGTGTGACCGAGGGGGATGTAAAAGGCCCTGTGGTCGTCCATGGCAAAGGAGACGCCCACAAGTTTTGCAAGCATGGGATACTGTGAGGTTGTTTCCGTGTCAACGCTCAGGATATCTGCCCGCTCAAGGTCTTTTACAAGTTCTTTTATCCGGTCTATCTCTGTTACCAGGATATACTCTTTTTCGGCAGGTGCCTTCTTGGGCTTAAACTCTTGGTAGAGCTTTGTGAATTCGAGCTCCTTGAAAATTTCGGCCAGCCGTTCATGGTCAAACGGAGAGATGATGAACTCTTCAAGGGGGATTTCAACTTCAACCTCCCGGTCAATGGCAACCAGATCCCGGCTCAAAAAGGCCTGGTCCCGGTTGTCCAGGAGCTTGGCATACAGGCTTTTTTTTGATTTCAGGGTTTCAATATTGTCGTAAATGCCTTGAATGCTGCCATGTTCGGCAATGAGCCTCTGGGCGGTTTTGGGACCTACCCCTGGAACTCCAGGGATGTTATCTGCGGTGTCCCCCGCAAGCCCCAGCATGTCGACCACCTGGACCGGGGTGAGTCCCAGGGTGTCAAAGATCGACTGGCTGTCGATGATCTCTTCTTTCATGGGGTCCCAGATCACGGAATGGTCGGTCACAAGCTGCATGAAATCCTTGTCCCCTGTCACCATGACCACATCAAACCCCTGTTCTTCGGCAAGGCGGGCATAGGTGCCGATGAGGTCGTCGGCCTCAAAACCGGTTTTTTCCACGATGGGAATATTCAGGGCCTTGACGATCTCCTTGATATGGGGAATCTGCACGCTGAGCTCTTCCGGCATGGGCGGTCTATTGGCCTTGTAGGCATCAAACATGGCGTTACGAAAGGTAGGCCCCTTCACATCAAAGAACACGGCCACATGTTCGGGCTGTTTTTCCTTGATCAGTTTCAGGAGGATTCTTGTAAATCCAAAGGTTGCGTTAGTGGGAACGCCAGTGGATGTGGAAAGGCTTCGTATGGCATGAAAGGCCCGGTAGAGATAGGCGCTTCCATCAACAAGGTATATGTTTTCTCTCATCTTTAACGTTCTCTTCCTTTGCGAACTATATTTACTATTTCATCCGACGTAATTTCAGCATTAATTGATGGAACATATAGAAGGAGAAGAAATTGTTTTTTCTGGAGTCAAAGCAAAGGTTCTCCCGTCTTTTCTTCGAATCAAGACTTTTCCTGTATCCTCAGCTTGCTCAAGAACGATGGCAAGTTTTTGTCTGGCTTCTGAATATGTATAGGTTATTTTCACTTGCTGCCTAAGCTTTCGGCTGCCATTTTTAGTCGCCGATCCAAGGTTAATAACGGCACTTTTTGCCTGATCGAGCAATCTATAAAGTAGGCATCATATGCATACATGTTGATTTGCTTTAAAACTGAAGTTTCCTGATTTTTGTCTGCCCATTAAACATCCATAACGTGGTATTTTAGCAGGAATGGATTTAATTTTTAAAGGTTTTGGCATTGAAATAGCAAAACCCCATTTTATTTTTCCTGGGCACACAAATCCCGGTCACAAGTTGATAGTGTGTAATTTCAGTACTATACACTATTTTTTAACAAAGTAACAGAAATTAATAATCAGGAAACGTTAGCTTTGAAATTGTCACTGCATTAACAAAGTTGGGTTTAATATATCGAAGGGGAATAGTCTCAAAAATCAAAAGACCTTTTCGGGCTTCATCCAGGCTTAATATTTTTTTTTAAACATAGCAGAGAATGCGTTACCAATTTCCCATGGAATAGAACCGGGTCCTTAGTGTGTTACCAGCAGTTAGTTCAATAATTCTCTTGCGGTCAGGTTCACCAACAATCACTGCAATCAAAGCAGATGTATCAATAACGATATCTATATTTGCCTCCATTTTTGTATGCATGACCAATTGTACAAGAGCACAATTCTTTTGTCAATTGTGAAGAGGTAGAGATCTGCTTTGTTGCATTAATAGCCTCTTTCAGATGACACAACAACAGATCTATGTGCAATAAAGTGACAAGCCACATTTGACCCCAAAAAAAGACACATGGGAGGGAGTAGAGGTTTTTACCTGTGAAGTTTGGGGCTATAATATTCAAGATTTAATTCCAATTAATGACTAAATGACTAAATTGCCAAGAGTAACACGGGGAATCTGTTTTTATTCGTCGTGCGCTATAGCTTCGCAATAAAATTCGAAAAAAAGCATGAGATCTCCCTCTTTAACAACTCAATATTTAAATTTTTGTGATGTTCTTTTAAAAATCAAACGATACCGTCATCATTGCCGTAAAAGGGGCACCTACGTAATAGCTGGCGCTTCCAGCCCGGCTGTCATCACTGGCATTGATTACGGATACATATTCCTTGTCAAACAGGTTGATCAATTCCAGGGACAGCCTGAGTTTGTCCACAAAAGAAAAGTTGTTGAAAGTGTACCCCATTTTCAGATCAGCCACCACATAATCATCGATCTTTTCGTTGTGCTCGGCATCTCCGTACCTGGTTCCCATGTACCTGACCATGGGGATTACTTGAAAATTTTTCCAGTTGTATATAAAGCCGGTTTTAACGGTCCATTCAGGGGTGTCCAGCACCTGTTTGCCATTTGTATTTCTGGTGATTCCTTGGAATATCAGGTCGTCATCATAAGTCAATGCTGTATAGGATGGATTGAAAAATAAATTCAAGTGGTCATTTATCATAAAATTGGACTCAATTTCGATTCCGTATCCGGTGGCGTCTCCGACATTCTGGTTGTAACTCAGATTCACCCTTG
>Ga0265295_1002959_pt1 | contig 25641 bp, 20 predicted proteins | sample Munlansysbiofilm_FD_192503 | JGI IMG/M metagenome (GOLD analysis project Ga0265295, IMG submission 192503) | Leachate microbial communities from a municipal landfill in Southern Ontario, Canada - Methane capture system biofilm | ecosystem: Engineered > Solid waste > Landfill > Unclassified ... | reverse complement strand
ATGTATATGTGCCGCGAAACTATACGCAAAGCGGTGGTGCAGAAATTCAACGAGGTTAAAAAATGGAATTGCCAGGGACTTGAAGATCTTTACAATAAGATTGATGACCTAAAGGAAGCCAACACTATTGTAAATAGCCTCAGGATTTGTGATCCCGCCGTGGGCTCAGGACACTTTTTGGTTTCAGCACTGAATGAAATAATTGCTGTTAAAAATGATTTGAAAATTTTACAGGACCGCCATGGTAAACGTCTGAAAGAATATCAGTTTGAGGTTGTCAATGATGAATTAATTGTTACAGATGAAGACTCCGAACTTTTTGAATATAATCCCAACAATAGGGAAAGCCAGCGAATACAGGAGACATTATTCCATGAAAAGCAAACTATAATTGAAAATTGTCTTTTTGGTGTAGATATCAATCAGAATTCCGTAAAAATTTGTCGCTTACGTTTGTGGATAGAGTTACTAAAAAATGCCTATTATAAAAATGAAACGGAACTCGAAACATTACCCAATATTGACATTAATATAAAATGCGGTAACTCACTGATAAGCCGATACCCCCTGGATGCGAATCTGAAAGCTGCATTAAAGAGCAGTAAATGGAGTATCGAAAGCTATCGGGTAGCTGTTTCAACTTACAGGAACACGAGCGATAAAAATGTTAAGAGAGAAATGGAGAAGCTCATTTTGACCATAAAACAGGGTTTTTCCTATGAGATAAGGAAAAACGATCCGGTAAAAACCAGGCTCGACAAGTTAAGTAATGAACTCTATAACAGGTTCACGGGTAATTTCCTTTTCGAACTGGAGAAACCATACGCAAAAAAAGAAAAAGAACTGGCGAAAAGGCGGGAAAAAGCTCAGGAAAAATTAGAAAAAGAAATAATGGCTCTAACAAAAAAAATTGAAGAGATTAAAGCCAACAAAATTTTCCAGAATGCCTTTGAATGGAGATTTGAATTCCCCGAGGTGTTGAATGATGATGGCGATTTTGTGGGATTTGATGTCATCATTGGAAATCCGCCCTATATCAGGCAGGAAGAGATTGGAGAATTTAAAAACCATCTTCAAAAAAATTACAAGGTGTTCACTGCAGGTGGCGATATATTTTCTTATTTCTATGAATTGGGCCACAACCTGCTTAAAGACAAGGGCTACTTTTCATTTATTAACAACACTTTCGACAAAACCACTGCAGGAAAAACGTTGAGGAAGTTTGTTGCCAATAATTTCAGCTTGTACAGATATATTGATTTCACAGATGTAGTAGTTTTTGATGAAGCCACTACCTATCCGATAGCTTTAATAGCTCAGAAAGCAACCACCAAAAACACCTTCAGCTTCCTGAAATACACCAAGAATAATTTCTCAGACAAAGGATTATTATACAAGCAATCTGCATATACAGAAGTAGCTCAGGAAATGCTCAATCCATCTGCCTGGAATTTTATCAATCCGTTTGAGCAAAATATTTTAACCAAAATTCAAAATCATAAAACAATATCAGAGATTCTTGGAAAATGCTATTATGGAATAAAAACAGGCCTGAATGAAGCTTTCATTACCAAAAATGATATAGGGAATTTTTCAGTTTTAAAAAATGTTTATGATGGCAAGGATATAAAAAAGTGGGTTTCACCTCCGCCATTTAAAAAAATAATTGTTTTTGAAAGTAAATCTACGGTTGGACAATTTGGTAACCTGGATGAAGCAACTGCTATTAAAAAAATGCAGGAAGTATATCCTGAAATTTTTCAACACCTTGAGGACTATAAAGAAAAAGCTGTAAAACGTTATGACAAGGGAGATTTTTGGTGGGAGTTACGCAACTGTGCTTATTACGATCTTTTCGAGAAACCCAAAATCATATTCCCAAATCTTCAGAACTCAAATAAGTTTGCCTATGATGAAACTGCTGTCTATCTGAATGCACCGGCAGCTTTTCTGCCCTCAAATGATAAATGGTTGCTGGCAATTTTAAATTCCAGGGTGGTGTGGTATTTTCTAAAAAGCATTTGCGTTATAAGAAGCGGTGGATATATTGAAGTAAAACCACAGTATTTTGAACAAATACCCCTTCCGACTATTGGTAATGAAACCAAAGCTGCATTGACGGCATGGGTTGAAAAAATAATGAACGAAAAAAGGATTAATCCTCTGTCCAACATTACGGAATTCGAGAATCAGATAAATCTATTGGTTTACCCACTCTATGATTTAACGGCAGAAGAAATAAAAATCATCGAAAATGTATAGTTGACATTGAGCTATTGCAAAAATAAAGGCCGGAAGGTTTAGCTTCCGGCCTTGCAAGTAGTGATTAAGGATTATCCCAATTGTTACACTTGTTTATAAGTGCCCAGGTCTTTGGGATGACTCTGGTTGATGTAGCCAACTTTGGCTATATTTTCGGCCCGTGCGATGCGGATGAAGATGTCGGCAGATTTAGTGTAATCGCTGTTGCGGTTGGCATCAAGTAACAAAAGATACCCCATTATAACATTTCCTGCCATTTCAACCAGACGCCTGGCGTGGTAGTCAAGATATTCATTGTCTTCAAACTCATTTACTTTAATCACCGTTTTCGCAAACTGGTCAGTCATTTTTTCCAGCACCGATTTCAGGTATTGCAATTCGGGCTTTACAGCCGTTTCATGGTAAGTCTGCATGGCTTTAAGATAAATGCCATTGCCAACCCCACGAATGGCAGCCACTACTTGCAACTGTGAAGTGCCTTCATAAATAGTAGTGATGCGGGCATCGCGCCAAATGCGCTCTACCGGAAAATCTTTCATGTAGCCCGTTCCGCCATGAATCTGAATGGCATCATACGCAATCTGATTGCAGTATTCACTGGAAAAGAGCTTTAAAAGCGGGGTGAAAACATCGGCCATTTTCACATAATATTTAAACTCCTCTCTTTCGGCAGGTTCAAGTTTGCGTTCCTGTCCGGTAAAAGTATAGGCTTTATAGACATCCACAAACCTTGCCGTTTCATAAAGCAGGGTACGGATAGCGTCTGTTTTCACCTGCATATTGGTGATCATCTCATACACCGCCGGATACTTAATAATTGCCTTGCCGAATTGCTCTCGCTCCTGGGCATATTTGAGGGCTTCACGCCAGGCTGCTTCAGCCAGACCTACCGACTGCGCTCCAACGCCAAGTCGTGCAGAGTTCATGAGTGACATCACATATTTAATCAATCCCATACGGGTGTCACCAATCAACTTTGCCGGTGCATTTTTAAAAACCAATTCGCAGGTAGGAGAGCCTTTAATGCCAAGCTTGTTTTCTATACGCCTGATTTTAACGGCTTTCTGCGTACGGTCATACACAAAAAGTGACAGACCGCGGGCATCGGAAGTATTGGGCTCTGAACGGGCAAGTACCAGAGAGATGTCGGCATCCCCATTGGTGATAAAACGTTTTACACCATCCAGGTACCAGTTTCCGGTTTGGGGATCCAGGGTAGCCTTTAACTGCACTGCCTGAAGGTCGGAACCGGCATCCGGTTCAGTGAGGTCCATGGCAGCAGTAGCACCCTTATTGAAACGGGGAAGAAATTCATTCTTAATCTCCTCAGAACCAAATTCATGAATGGTTTCAGCACAATCCTGCAATCCCCAGATATTGGCAAAGCCGGCATCAGCGCGTGAAACAATTTCGGCAGCCATCACATAAGGCACCATTGGGAAATTCAATCCGCCATATTCGCGCGGCAATGACATGCCAATCATGCCTGATTTTACCAGAGCATCGTAATTTTCGCTGGTGCCACGCGCGTAAATAACCTCATTGTCAATCAACTGCGGACCTTCGTGGTCAACACTTTCGGCATTGGGGGCAATAATGTCACCGGAAATTTCTCCAACGATCTCTAGCACTTTATCATAGCTGTCAAGGGCATCTTCCAGGTCGAGGGCTGCATAATCGTGCTTCTCTTTTTCGGTATAGTTGCGCTCTTTCAACCTGACTATTTTCTCCATTAGAGGATGGTTCAGGTGAAACTTAAGATTTGGATTGTCGTTATAAAAGTTAGCCATTGTAATTGCTTGATTGAAGTTAAAACCAAATGAAATGCTATTTTGAATTTGCCTTGTAATACTTAATCATCTTGGGTATTACATCGGTAATACTGCCAATAATGGCATAGTCGGCAATGTGATTGATGGGGGCGTTAATGTCAGAGTTAATCGAAATAATCTGAGCCGACTGATCCATACCTGCCCGATGCTGCACGGCCCCTGAAATACCGCAGGCAATGTAAAGTTTAGGTCTTACCGTAACTCCTGTCTGCCCAATCTGGCGTTCATGTTCTGAGAAACCAGCATCAACGGCAGCACGCGAAGCCCCAACCTGTGCACCAAGCACATCGGCCAGGTCGTAAAGCAGTTTAAAGTTTTCGCGAGAACCCACGCCATAGCCTCCGGCAATAATTACCTGTGCATTTTTGATATTTATTTTGCTGGCTTCAATGTGACGATCAATAATTTGTACACAAAAATCATCGTCTTTGAGCACTGAATTTACATCTAACCTCTTTATTTTACCTTTATATTTAGCATCATAAATCTCCTTTTTCATTACGCCTTCGCGAACGGTGGCCATTTGCGGGCGGGTTGCAGGATTGATGATGGTCGCAATGATGTTGCCACCGAAAGCAGGCCGTATCTGATAAAGCAGGTTTTTGTATTCGGTTTGTGTTTTGTTCTCAAAATGATCGCCAATTTCAAGGCTGGTGCAATCGGCTGTTAAACCACAACGCATGGCCGAAGCAATACGTGGCGCTATATCACGTCCAATAGAAGTTGCTCCAAATAGGGCGATTTCAGGCTTTTCCATATTGAAAACATTCAATACCAGGGCTGCGTGAGGCAAAGTAGTGTAAGGATACAGGCGCTCATCCTCGGCCATATGGATAACATCAACGCCGTAAGTGTAAAGTTCTTTTTCCACACCGGCAAGTTCATTTCCAATAACTATGGCTTCGAGCTTTACGCTCAGATCGTTGGCCAGCTTACGGCCTTTTGACAGCAATTCGAGGCTTACATCAGCGATGCTTTTATCGTCGGTAACCTCGCAATATACAAATATGTTGTTCACGTTTACAGGCGTTAAGTGGTTATAAATTATCCGATAACATGGCTTGCCATCAGCTCCTTCATCAGATTTTCAATATCTTCATCAGCGGCTGAAATGACTTTAGAATCTTTGTGGGCGAATACCACGTTTTCTATTTTCTTCACCTTAGTAGGCGAGCCCGACAGACCAAGCATGCTAACATCGGCATTGAGATCGTCTGCGGTCCACTCATCAATCTGTAAATAGGGACGCTGGGTATAAAGCTCAGTATAATCCTTGGTTTCGTCCTGAAGCTCGGTAACGGTGCGTGCATGTTTAAATTTCATAAGCAGCTTAGCTATGCGTTGCCGGCAATCGGGAGCTGAGCTATGTACCGTAACTGCCACAGGCAAGGGAGCCTTTACGGTTTCAGTACCATGTTCGAGCCTGCGCTTAATCACGATGTGTTTTTCGTCCACCTCCATTATGTCTTCAGCATAGGTAACCTGAGGCAGATGTAACTTTTCGGCAGTTTGCGGACCAACCTGGGCGGTATCGCCGTCAATGGCCTGACGTCCTGAAATCACCAAATGGTAAGGGGCAAGTTTTTTAACGGCCAGCGAAATGGCATACGATGTAGCCAGGGTATCGCTACCGGCAAACTTACGGTCAGTAATCAGGTATCCGCGATCAGCGCCACGGTACATGGCTTCGCGAATGATTTCTGCAGCCCGGAAAGGCCCCATGGTAAGTACGATAACTTCGCAATCAGCGCGCTGATCCTTAATTTTAAGGGCCATCTCCAAAGCATTCAGATCTTCTGGATTAAAAATAGCCGGCAATGCTGCCCGGTTTACAGTGCCGTCGGCTTTCATAGCGTCTTTACCCACATTTCGGGTATCGGGCACCTGTTTGGCCAGCACAATAATTCTAAAGCTCATATAGTTTACAGGATTAAAATTGTTATCGTCTGATTACCGCTTCAATATTTTCGACGGCACTGCAAAAGTATAACTTTGAGGCTAATTGGCCAAAATTAATATACACCATCCGAACCTAACCGGTTAAATTCAGATAAATACAGCTTTTTACAGGAGCAGAATCAGCTCCCTCCCAAATTCGAAGGAAGTGTTGGGGAGGGTAAGGCAAACCGCATTTTTTCATCAAATCTCAAGATTGATGCTATCTTTGTAGTACCTATTTTCAAACATGGCCAGCAAAAACAAAAAAGCAAAAAACTTCATTGCCTTGCCCCAATACCCGGGAGGGCAAAAAGCATTGAGAAAGTTCATTACTGACAATCTCCGTTATCCTGAAGATGCTTTAAAAAACAAGATAGAAGGTGATGTTTTTGTAACATTCCAGGTGTCGAACGAAGGAAAGATAGAGGAGGTTACGGTGCTTAAGGGCCTTGGCTATAAATGTGATGAAGAGGCCATCAGAGTGATACGACTGCTGCAATATGAGCCGGCACACAACCGGGGCATGAAAGTGCGCAGCAACATGCGCACCTCGGTCAGGTTCAGGTTACCCAGGCAGAGCACAGCAAGCATTCAATATACGACAACCTCCGCTTCCAGCGCGCCGGCCGAAAAGCAACCAGGCATTGTACATCACTACACGATAACATTAAATTCGCCGGGCACTCAACCTTAAATATCCTCCGGATGATTCAGCGGATTTTCCTGGCAATTTTTGCATTCCAGGCTTTTGTTGTATTGTATCATGGCCCTTGAGCTCATACCCATACTGCTGAATCCACCATCATTAAACAGGTTTTGCATGGTCACCTTGCGGGTGAGATCGGAAAACAAGGTAATGGCATAGTCTGCACATTCGTCCGCAGTGGCATTTCCCAGAGGCGACATCCGTTCGGTAAAGTCCATCAGGGCTGAAAACCCTTTTACTCCCTGTCCCGCGGTGGTTGGCGTGGGTGATTGTGATATGGTATTGATGCGCACATGCTTTTCACGTCCATAAATGTATCCGAAACTACGGGCAATGCTTTCGAGTATGGCTTTGGCATCGGCCATGTCGTTATATTCAAATAAGGTACGCTGGGCAGCAATGTACGACAGGGCAACTATACTCCCCCACTCTCTGATGGCATCCTTTTGTTTGGCTACCTGAATCATTTTGTGAAATGAAAGCGCCGATATATCAAGGGTTTTCGAAAAGAATTCATAATTGATGTCATCGTACGGTAACTTTTTGCGCACGTTGGGCGACATCCCGATAGAGTGCAGCACAAAATCAATTTGTCCATCGAAATGTTCCAGGGCTTTATCGAAAAGATTTTCCAGATCAGCCACGCTGGTCGCATCGGCGGGTACCAATAGTGAGTCCGTTCTCTTTGCAAGGCTGTCAAGTTCGCCAAGGCGCAAGGCCACGGCTGTATTGGTTAAAACCAGTTGTGCCCCTTCCTCATGCGCACGTTCGGCCACTTTCCAGGCTATAGACTGTTCGTTTAAGGCTCCGAAAATGATCCCTTTTTTTCCTTTAAGCAAATTGTATCCCATAATCATATGTTAATGCGGCAGCACCGCAGTTTAAGGCAAAAAACAAATATTTAACTCAAATGTTTTGTAGCAAGGCTTTTGCAGTTTCGCGGGCAGCCTTTAATTCAGCATCTCCACTAATCATCATCGCAATTTCGTCAATACGCTCATCAGGGTTTAATTTCTTAATGGAAGAATAGGTTTGACCGGCTTCCAGATATTTGAAAACCCTAAAATGCTCATTGCTCTTTCCGGCAATTTGAGGTAGATGAGTAATGGCTATTACCTGCATTTGTTGCGACATTTTTTGCAGGATTATGCCTACTTTCCCGGCGGTATCTCCTGAAATTCCAATATCAATTTCATCAAAAATGATGGTAGGCAGCAGATTGCTGGTAGAAATCAATGATTTTATGGCAAGCATTAATCTGGAAAGCTCCCCTCCTGAAGCAACTTTTGACAGTTCATTCAGTGGTGTCCCAAGGTTGGCATTAAAAAGGAAACTCACTTCATCAAAACCATCACGCATAAAAATATTTTTCGATTTAAGATCCACGCTAAAACGCGCATCCTTCATACCCAGTTGCCTGATAGAGCCCAGAACTTCTTGCTCAACCAGAGGTATGGCTTTTCCACGCAAAGAGGTCAGGGATTTGCCCAGTCCGGTAAGTTTCGCTTCATTTAAACTAATTTCTTTCTCCAGATTTGATATTTCATCTTCCAGGGAGGAAGATGCAACAAGACGGTCATCTATTTCCTGAAGCTTTTGGATGAGCATTTCAACTGAATTTACGCGGTGTTTCTGTTGCAACTGATAAATCAGACCCAGGCGCTCATTCACCAGTTCAAGGCGTTCAGGATCGTGCCGTGTTTGTTGTGCCATGCGGTCAATGCCTTGCGCAATATCCTGTATTTCAATTTGACCAGCCTGAAGACGTTGTAAAAACTCACCTGTTCCCGGATGAAAGCGCGATACCCCAATCATAGCAGCAATGGCCTCATTCATGCGTCTGAGGATGTTTTCGTCATCGTTTTGTAGCAGGGCGGCTATCTGAAACAGGCCTGATTTGATTTCAGAGGCATGTGACAAGACTTCCGCTTCGTTTTCGAGCTCTTCCTGCTCGTTAACCTTAAGATGCACCTGTTGCAACTCTTCGCTTAAGAAAGACAGGTAATCGAATTCTGCCTGAGCTGCTTCATGGCTCTCTTTAAGGCTGCTTAGACGGATGTTTTGCTGACGCAGGATTTTGTGAAGCTGATGATAATTTTGGAGCAGCGTTGTGTTGCCTGCAACAGAATCGAGCACAGACAACTGAAATGCGGATTCCTGCAATAGCAGAGTTTGATGTTGCGAATGAATATCAACCAACCTTCCGGTCAAATCCTTCAGGTAGCTGAGATTTACCGGCGTGTCGTTGATGAAAGCCCTTGATTTACCTTGTGGCGAAATTTCGCGACGAATGATGCAACTGGGCTCATAGTCCAGATCATGATCTGCAAAAAAAGAATTCAGATCATAGCTTTCAATGTCGAATGTACCTTCGATGATGCACTTGGTTGCCGGATTTGGCATAGAAAGGTTGTCAGCCCTTTGGCCAAGAATAAGAGCCAATGCTCCGAGGATAATGGACTTTCCGGCACCGGTTTCGCCGGTGATCACGGAAAAGTTATGCGCAAAAGCAATATCCAGTTCCTTAATAAGCGCATAATTAGAGATGTAAAGCCTAACGAGCATAGCCTTGCAGGTGCAAATTCAGCACAAAGATAAACAAAGGAATATTACGATAAAGTTATTGTTTCTGGACATCCAGAATCCGTTGGTATTTTGAGCTGTTGGCAGGATCAATTTCCTTGAGGATATTCACCGCTTTGGTTTTATCCATGGGGGCAGCCTGAGAGTAGATATTCACCAGCTCATCCCGTTTTGCTTCCAGGAAAAGTTGCAATATAAACAGGCCAGGACGTTCGCGGTTGGCTTTGCGCAACAATTCCAGACTTTCATTCACTCCTGCCCTTCCGGCCTCCACGTCGTCCGACATTAAATCAAGGCCCAGACGGTGATATTTGTACATCGCATCGCGCACTGAAGCATAGGTTGGATTGGTCAGATTTTCAATGAGCCAATAACGATTTTTCTGGCTCTCAAAAGCCTTCCAGCCTTTTTCCCGCTCATTCTGGCCAAGGTTTACTACATCCTGTGCTTTGGCATAATATGGACTACCGCCCATACGGGCAAAGGAATCTCCATCCAGACCAAGATATAAATACAGATAAAAGGCAATGGTTGAGGTAAGGCTCGAAGAATACACATTGTCAGCATACTCCATGGGCTGAAATTCTATGTATTTGAATTCAAAATCCCTGTCCAGATAATTAAACAGCGTGGTATTGTATGATGCTTTATAAACCGGCCGGCGAAGGGCAAGATTGATTTTCCCCTTAAAATCCTCACCTGAACGCTGTTCAACCGTAATCAAAATGGTACCTTCAATCCGTTCTTCAGGTTTGTAGATAAAATTAGTCCATTGACGGTTATTCACGAAATCATAAAGCTCCTGTTGCAGGGTTTCAAATATTTTCTTTTCAGTACCCTCCACCATAGGTGAAGTAACCTGAACCGTTACATTAAATTCCTGCGCAAAGCTGTGAAAGGCAGAAATAAACAGAAGACTAAAAAGCGCTAAATATTTCATTTAAAAATTTTAGTACAGGTAATTTTCGCCAGCTATTTGATTTTATCAATCATCTGATTGAAAATAATGGCAGCAATCTGGGCTTTACTCAACAGTTCAGTCATCACTGTATCATCATCTTTATGAATAATGCTCACCCGGTTGGTATCAAAGCCAAACCCGGCTCCATGGTCGTTAAGTGAATTAAGAACGATCATGTCGAGGTTTTTAGTATGCATTTTCTGCCGGGCGTTCCCTATTTCATTTTCAGTTTCCAGTGCAAATCCCACCAGGAACTGTTGTGGCCGTTTATTTTTACCCAGTGAAGCCAGAATATCGGTGGTACGTGTTAATGTAAGCGTAAATTCAGCCTCACCTTTCTTGATTTTCCGGGCTTCGGGCCGGCTTATCGTATAATCGGCCACGGCAGCAGACATAATTCCTATATCAGCCTGTTCAAAGGCTTTATAACATGCTTCAGCCATTTGAGCTGCTGAGGTAACGTTCACCGTTTTTATGTTGGGATGAACAGCGGTAAGCTGCACCGGTCCAGAGATCAGGGTAACTTCAGCACCACGTTGAGCGGCTTCTTCCGCCAGGGCATAGCCCATTTTCCCTGAAGAATGGTTGCCGATATATCTCACCGGATCAATAGCCTCGAAGGTCGGACCGGCACTGATCATCACTTTTTTTCCATTCAGTTCCTGTGCATGTTCAAAAAAGCTGAGGATACGCTGATAAATCTCTTCCGGCTCCTCCATGCGACCTGCACCTACCAATCCGCTGGCCAGTTCACCTTCACGCGGGGCAATCAACTGATTGCCAAAAGAGAGCAAAGTCTCCACATTGCGGTGAGTCGTAGGATGAAGGTACATATCCAGATCCATTGCCGGGGCAAAAAACACCGGGCATTTGGCTGCCAGATAAGTAGTTGTGAGCAGGTTGTCGGCAATACCGGCTGCCATTTTTGCCATTGTGTTGGCCGAGAGGGGCGCAATCAGAAATAAATCAGCCCAACGACCCCAGTCCACGTGACTATTCCATGAACCATCGGTCTTATTGTAAGGCTCAATAAGAATGGGATGTTGCGATAGGGTTGAAAGCGTGAGCGGTGTAACAAAATCGGTAGCACATTGCGTCATCACCACCTTCACTTCGGCATGTGCTTTTACAAGCAACCGCACCAGCAAAGGGATTTTGTAAGCAGCGATACTACCCGTAACCCCGATCAGTATGTTCTTTCCCTTTAACATTGTCTTAAACTACCACTATTCATTCTCAGCAGTAGCATGTGGATTGCGATAAGACACTTCACCTGAAAGAAATTCCTTAATGGCTATGAGGGTGGGTTTGGGAAGATGCTCGTAGTATCTGGCAATTTCAATTTGCTCCCGGTTCTCAAATACTTCCTCAAGGTTATCACTGGGAATGGAAAACTCAGCAAGTTTTGAATTGAGCTCTTCCTTGACGTCAATCGAAATCTGATTGGCACGTTTGGAGAGAATAGCCACCGTTTCGTAAATATTACCGGTAGGATCCATCAATTCCCGAATATCGCGTGTAACCGCATGGTTGGCAATCTTTGATTTTTTAAAATCCATTGGAAAATTATTTGTTGTAAGAAAAATTTGACATTTTTTTCTCAGCATTACGCTGAATATTATTAAGTTCACTCACCTTTTTAGATTGTGAAAAGTTAGCTTTAAAATTGTTAACCGCATCAATAGTGTGCTGATAACGTTCGTCCTTTTTGGATGCTACACTTTTTTCAGCATACTGATAATAAGACTGTGCAATTCGATACATAGCCTGTTCACGGTATTTGGTGTCGGGATAATCTTTAATCAGATTTTCGTAATTGATAACTGCCGCCTTGTAATCATTCATATTGTAATACATCTCGGCAATTTCAAGCGCTTTGGTTTCCAGTTTAAGTCTGAGTTCATCAATCAGTTGATTGGCATCGGCTACCCGCTTACTGCCCGGGTATTGATTGGTAAAAAGCTGTAAATCCTGAATGGCATCCAGGGTAACCTGCTGATCCAGGCTTGATGGGGGCGATTCCAGGTAATTACAGTAGGCACTCAGGTAGGCGGCTTCTTCAGCATTGTTACTCTTAGGAAAATTACGTGCGAACTGCTTGAAGTAGTAACTGGCCAGGATATAGTCTTTTTGCTTATAATGCGCATAGGCATAGTAATATCCAATACGCTCGGCCCGGTCGGTTCCCCTAAAAAAAGCCTGAAGCTGATCGAACAACTGAATGGCCCGATAATAATCGCCTGCTTCAAAATACGCTATGGCCTTATCATATTTGGCATCATTGTCGGCACTTTTCAGCAATTTTTGATATTTGCTGCAACTGGATGTGATCAAAAGCAGTGCAGTGATCAATAAAAAAAGGCTTTTTTTATTCATGGCGCAAAATTAGTTATTTTAACCATAATGCAAACACCGTTTGAATACAATTTTTGTTAATAAAATCGGGGGTTATGAAAGGGTTTATTCACATCCGGCGTTTTTAATGACCCTACCCTCTCTATTGAGGCTTTAGCGCATGGTTGTATGTTTTTAAACAACGCTCACGTGCCATCTTATGATCTACCATGGGTGCTGGATAGTCAATGGTATTGTATTCAGGTATCCAGCGCCTTACATAAATTTCCTCTGAATCAAATTTCCTGGCCTGTTCCCAGGGATTAAAAATCCGGAAATAAGGAGCGGCATCGCAACCTGAACCGGCTGCCCATTGCCAGTTTCCATTGTTCGATGACAATTCATAATCGAGCAAATGAAGCGCAAACCAGGCTTCACCCCACCGCCAGTCAATAAGTAGATGTTTGGTTAGAAAACTGGCCACCACCATTCGCACCCGGTTATGCATAAATCCAGTCTCTCTGAGCTCACGCATCCCTGCATCTACCAATGGGAAGCCGGTGGTTCCCTGTTTCCATCGCTCAAAATCTGCTTCGTCATTACGCCAGGCGATACGGTCGTATAACGGTTTAAACGACTGATGAGTTACCCGGGGATAATAAAAGAGAATCTGCATGAAGAACTCCCGCCAAATCAATTCATCAAGCCAGGTTTCGCTATATTTAAGTCCGGCTTTTACCGCTTCACGAATACACAGGGTGCCAAACCGTAAGTGCAGCCCCAAATGAGTAGTGGCATCTTCGCCCGGCTGATTCCTCACCTTTTCATAATTTACCAACTGTTCTGTAGCTATTTCAAAAGTTGGATAATGGAAATTAACGGATTCAAAATGCATTTCAGCTAACAAAGGGATAGATCCGGGTGTAACGATGTCCAATTGATCAAGCAAATTTTCCGAAGGCCAGTGTGGAATACCTTCCCGCGAAAGTAGGTTTTTCCAGGCTCTCGAATAGGGAGTAAATACTTTGTAGGAGGTAGTATCCTGCTTAAGAACTTCATCTTTCTCAAAAATAACCTGGTCTTTAAAGCCATGGAACTCAGCATTGTATTTTAGCGCAAGCTGCTTAATCTGCTCATCTCTTTGCAGCGCATAAGGTTCATAATCATTATTCGTATAAATGGCACCAATGGTATATGTTGAAAACAATGCTTCAAAAACCGTTTCCGGCTTTCCGTAAAAAACCATTAATTCTCTACCTTTTGCGTTGAGTGAGGTATTTATCTGCTGTATGCTGTCATAAATAAAATTAACCCTGCGATCTGTGGCTGGCAGCTCATCAAGTATTAGCCTGTCAAAAATAAAAACCGGTAAAACCTTTCTTCCGGAAGAAAGTGCTTTAAACAGTCCATGATTATCGTAAAGTCGCAAATCGCGCCTGAACCAGAAAACATTTATGGGGTTCTCCATACTATTTATCTATGCGGATTTTAAACATTCATCCCTGCGTAAAGTTCATGAGGTTAAAACGGACTCCAGTAAAGTACTTTCTATGGTCAAAAAAAATTGCATAGCTTTGCCGCCAAATTCAAGGTTATTAACTTTAAACTATACGCTGTGGATCTTTTTGAAAAAAGAATTCAGAATTTAGGCCCTCTCGGAGAATATGCCAGTCGGGCTGATGGTTATTTTATGTTTCCCAAACTTGAGGGAGAAATTGGTAACTATATGAAGTTCAGGGGAAAAGAAGTATTGGTATGGAGCCTAAACAATTATCTTGGTCTGGCCAATCATCCTGAGGTGAGGGAAGCTGATGCCAAAGCTGCACGTGACTGGGGAATGGCTTATCCCATGGGAGCACGCATGATGTCGGGTCAGACTGTTTATCATGAACAACTCGAGCGTGAACTGGCCGATTTTGTAGGTAAGGAAGATGCCTTCCTGCTTAATTACGGTTATCAGGGCATGGTTTCTTTAATTGACAGCCTGGTCGATCGTCACGACATCATTGTTTATGACAGTGAAGCGCATGCCTGCATCATTGATGGTTCTCGCCTACACATGGGCAAAAGATTCGTATTTCCCCACAACAATATGGAAAACCTACGCATTCAGTTGCAACGGGCAACCAAACTCACCCAGGAAAGCGGTGGCGGAATACTCGTTATCACCGAGGGCGTTTATGGGATGACCGGAGATCAGGGAAACCTGAAGGAAATAACTGCCATGAAAAAGGAATTTAACTTCCGCTTACTGGTTGATGATGCGCATGGATTTGGAACTATGGGAGCTACGGGAGCAGGTACCCACCAGGAACAAGATGTAATGGATGAGGTGGACATTTACTTTGGTACTTTTGCCAAGGCCATAGCCGGTATTGGTGCTTTTGTGGCTACCAAGCACAGTGTAGTGGATTATTTGCGCCACAACATGCGCTCACAAACTTTCGCCAAATCATTACCCATGCCCATGGTTATTGGTGCGCTTAAACGTATGGAACTCATCCGTAAGCATCCTGAACTAAAAGCTAATTTGTGGAAAATTGTAGATGCCCTGCAAAGTGGCCTGCGCAATGCCGGATTCAACTTAGGACCTGCCAGTTCACCGGTTACACCAGTGCTGCTCGAAGGTGGAATTCCAGAAGGTACCCAGATTACCGTTGACCTGCGTGAGAATTACAACATCTTCTGTTCTATTGTCACGTATCCGGTAGTGCCCAAGGATGTAATTCTGCTCAGACTGATACCTACAGCAGTGCATACACTTAAAGATGTGGACTATACCATAAAGGCATACAACGAAGTTCGCGAAAAGTTAAATGCAGGTGCTTATGCCAAAGAAATGTTTGACATTTCGATGCTCTGATATTCAGCTATCTTAATTTTTGAAAGGGTTACTTTGTGAAGTGACCCTTTTTTATTGAGAAGCAGGCAGGCATCCCTGTACTTTATTTGTGAGTCTTTCTTTCAGTGATATATTTTTGGACTTCATTTATAAATGCCTCCTGCAACAAGTGTACTATGGGATGATCAGTCTTAAACTGTATTTCATCAATGGATTTTACCGGCAACACCTGGCGTGAGGTACCCGAGATAAAAACGGCCTCCATATGCGTAAGATCGGACTGTTTAACAAATTCTTCGCAAAAGTCAATATTATTCTTCCCGGCCAGTTCAATAATGTGTTTACGGGTTACCCCCGGCAGCACTGTGCCTAATGGTGGGGTAATCAGGATATTTTTTTTGATAAAAAAGACATTTGAACGACTGCCCTCTGTAATAAAGCCCTCCTTGTTCAAAAGAAGTATTTCGTAGGCTTGTTCTACCGATTTAAGTTCATTGGCTGCATTGCGCAAGCCGGTATCCATTACTTTTGCATTGGGTTGGTTTCGTTCGGCAAACAGGCTCACCACCTTTACGCCCATTTTAAATTGTTGATCCGTAGGGTATTGATGTGGAGTGTAAAATACAAAAAGTTGCGGATGAGTAGTCACATGATGATAAAATACAATTTGCATGTTCCCATCCCCTTCAGGATTGGCCTCAATAACCCTGAATACCTGTGACAGCAAGTCGTGACGGCTAATTCCCGGATCAATCTGCACCAGGTTTGCCGTATGCCAAAAGCGGTTAAAATGATCCTCAACAAACAGCGGAATGTTATCCACTATACGGAATACCTCATAGATAAACTGGAAAGGTGGATTAAAGGTATTTTCGAATTCAATTACCGGCAGTAATTGATTGTTTTTTATAAAATATTGGCGTGCACTTCCGGTGATCATGGTCTGGTTATTTATTTTTAGCGTTTACGGGTTGATCCAAATATAGAGCCCATTAGTCCCCTGACAAGGGTACGACCCAGCTCATTTCCAAATGTTCTGGTAGCTGCACGACTGGCTTGTTTGGTAATTTCCGAAAAAATATCGCCACCCGAATTGCGCTTTGCTGCCCTTTCGGCCCGTTCACGTGCGGCGGCGGCTTTGGCCAGGGCAGCCTCTTCTTTGGCCTGAGTCTGAAGTGCTTTTGTATTTTCATCGGCCAGACGTTCTTCCTCCTGTATCTTAACCAATGCCTGCATCTTTGCCTGTAACATTTCAAAAGCTGATTCACGGTCAAGTGGATGATCATAAACTCCGTAAAGCAGCGATGTGCGGATAAACCGCGAGCGCTGCTCAGGAGTAATGGGACCTATTTGCGAGCATGGGGGCAAAACAAGAGCGCGTTCTACCCTATTGGGAATACCTTTTTCGTTCAGGAAAGAAATCAGGGCCTCCCCTACCCCCAGTTGGGTGATGGCCGTTTCCACATCCAGATCGGGATTAACCCTGAAAGTGGTAGCGGCTGCTTTTACCGCTTTTTGATCGCGGGGAGTGTAGGCACGCAGGGCATGTTGAATGCGGTTACCCAATTGCCCGAGCACGCTATCGGGAATATCAAGCGGATTTTGGGAAATAAAATATACCCCCACTCCCTTTGACCGGATAAGTCGCACCACCTGTTCAATTTTATCAAGGAGAATTTTAGGCGCTTCATTAAAAAGCAGGTGGGCTTCATCGAAAAAGAATACCAGTCTTGGCTTTTCAGGATCACCTACTTCAGGCAGCCGCTCAAAAAGCTCAGACAATAACCAGAGTAGAATGGTGGAGTAAATTCTCGGAGCCTGCATCAGCTTATCCGCAGTTAGAATATTGAGCATACCCATTCCCTGACTATCCGTCTGCATCAAATCATTGATATCAAAAGCCGGTTCTCCGAAGAAATCAGCGGCTCCCTGTTGTTCAAGAATCAATAAATTGCGCTGAATAGCACCAATACTGGCTGCCGAAATATTGCCATAGGATACGGTGAATTGATTCCGGTTGTTGCCAAGATACTCCAATAAAGAAGTAAGATCCTTGTAGTCAAGCAATAGCAATCCGTTGTCATCTGCTATTTTAAAGGCAACATTTAATACGCCTTCCTGGGTATCATTAAGGTTAAGCAATCGCGACAACAACAGGGGGCCCATTTCGCTGATGGTGGTGCGCATAGGATGACCCTGCTGACCAAAAACGTCCCAGAAACATACGGGAAATCCGCGGTTAATATAGCCATCAAGCTTAAGTGTCTCCACACGTTCCAGAATTTTTTTACCGGGAACACCGCTTACGGCTACCCCCGATAAATCGCCTTTGATGTCGGTCATAAAAACCGGAACACCCTGCAGACTGAATGATTCGGCGAGAACCTGAAGACTGACAGTTTTACCTGTACCGGTAGCTCCGGCAATCAAACCATGGCGATTGGCCATACGTGGCAAAATAAACAAATCATTGGATGAACGGGCAATCAATGTTTCATCTCCGGGATATGCCATAGATATAGATTTTAAGAATGATTTACTGTTCCAAATTTACACTATTCTTTGATTTGATGACCCTTCCTTGCTCAAATTCTTTAATTTTACGGCTTATATTCAAAAATTATGGTTCAATCAGAGCATCAGGCATTAAAAAACCGGCTGTATAATATCATTTTTAAGGCGGATACTCCTAAAGGCAAGCTGTTCGACGTAATTTTAATCTGGACCATACTGGTAAGTGTAGCCATGGTAATTTTGGAAAGTGTGGCTGAATACCGCATTGATTACCGGATTTGGTTTATGATTGGTGAATGGGTTTTTACCATTATTTTTTTGTTGGAATATTTGCTTCGCATATACATTGTTCGCCGTAAAAAGGCCTATATCTTCAGTTTTTTTGGTATCATTGACTTACTTTCCGTATTGCCTACCTTTATAAGTGTTTTGTTGCCTGGTGCCCAGTTTTTAATGGCCATCCGCATTTTAAGGCTGATGCGGATTTTCAGGGTGTTCAAGCTCTCAAATTACCTGGCAGAAGCAGAGATACTGCGTCGGGCAATGCTGGCCAGCAGTCGCAAAATAATGGTTTTCCTTTCGGCCATTGCACTACTGGTAGTTGTAATAGGTTCTGCAATATATGTAATTGAAGGGCCTGCACATGGATTTAAAGATATACCTACAAGCATTTACTGGGCAGTAGTTACGCTTACCACAGTAGGCTATGGCGATATCTCTCCTCAGACTTCAGTGGGGCAGTTTTTCGCGAGTATTGTTATGGTACTGGGTTATTCAATAATTGCAGTGCCTACCGGCATTATGACAGTAGCGTTGTCCCAAACAGTTCATAAAGCCCGGACTAAAGTGATTCAGTGTCCTTCATGCAAGAGCGATGACAACGATGCCGATGCTTCATACTGTAAATCCTGCGGCGAAGATCTTAACGCTCCCAGGCCGGGGCCGGCATCTGATTAATGGCTATAACTCATGCTAACTCTATCTGACGATATGTGGAATAAATTTGTCAATTGTTTTTTAAAGTATCCTTTTGCTATCATACTCCTGGCTTTAGCACTTTTAATTCCGGCACTTTTTATCAATCTCGGACTGTTTCCTTTAATTTCTGATGAACCTACCCGGGCAGTAGTCGCCCTTGAAATGATTTTATCGGGCAATTATATCACCCCGACCATTATGGGAGAGTACTATTATAACAAACCTCCCCTATATAATTGGTTGCTTATTGCATTCGCAGAAACATTTGGTTCAATGGATGAATTTACCTTACGCCTGCCGACCGTGCTTTCGCTGCTTGCTTATGCCTGGGTCATTTTTAGCTTCAGCAGACCTCACCTGGGGAAATATTTTGCTGCACTGGCTGCACTGTTCACCATTACCTCTGCGCGTATTTTATTCTGGGATTCTAGTCATGCACTCATTGACATATCTTATGCACTGGTCACCTTCAGCAGCTTTGCTTTGCTCTGGTATTTCACCACAAAAAAACAATTTACCGCCCTTTTTGTCTCTACTTATGCCCTTACTGCGATTGGATTTCTGATGAAAGGCTTGCCTTCCCTTGCCTTTCAGGGAATTTCATTGTTGGTCTGGTTCAGCTTTTCAGGAAATTTTAAAAAATTGTTTTCCCTCAGGCACTTATTGGGAATTTTCGCGTTATTGATTATAACCGGCGCCTATTACCTCGCCTACCTGCAAACCAACTCCATAGACGAAGCATTGCGCACGCTGATCAGCGAATCGAACCGCCTGCAGGGCAGCGGCTCCGGACTATGGCAATGGCTAGTGCACCTAGCCACTTTTCCCTTTGACATGTTGTACGAATTTGCTCCCTGGTCTTTATTGAGCCTGTTACTATTAAGAAAATCCATCCGTGAAAGTGTTTTCAAGCACTCCTTTTACCGGTTTTGTGCGGCAATTTTCCTGTCGAACATTGTTTTATACTGGCTTTCGGCCGATATGCGTGCACGATATCTCTTTATGCTGTTCCCGTTTGTCTTTATAATGGGAGCCGCCGCTTATCAGCAACTGGAAAAGGAGCCTTCAATTTGGTTCAAAACCACCCGGATAATCACACTGATTTTAATTTTTGCGGGTATTTTATCGCTATGGTTTTATCCTTTCTGGAGTGAAACTCAAAATATCAAGGGCGTGATAAGCATCACGATCTTAAGCAGTGTGCTTGCATTGTGGGTAGCCTACTTTGTCATTAAAACACATACACATCACCTGGCTGCATTAATCGTTGTTTTATTGCTGGTGCGCGTATCCTTCAACCTGTTCAATACACCTGCCCGACTTCAGTCCTATCCCGATAAGGAATACCGTACCGGGGAAATAAAAGCCGGACAGCTTGCCGGAAACCTGCAGGTGTATGTCTGGAAAGATACGCCCTTTAATCACGATGCTGCTTTTTATGTGGCACGTGAAAGTGGAAGTATAGTGCGGCGCACGGACCATATAGTCACAGAACCGGCATTTTATATCATGGATGAAAAAAAACTAAGTAAATTTGGCGACGAATTCAGCGTTCCTGAAGTTTTGCATACTTTCAGTATAAAATTGAATGAAACCAGGCTTTTTATGATTAAAATTGAGTCGGAATAAGGAGATATTTCCGGATCATGACCATTGGAAAGCCTATATTTAAAAGAGTTCTCATGACACAACCCATCGGGATGAACACCCCAAAGTTATCCATCATCATCTGCGTTTATAACGAAGAGCCAAACATAAAACCACTCAATAAGTGGATTAACGAATCAATACATAACCTCGATTACGAGATTATTTATGTGGATGATGGTTCCACTGATCGCACGCGTGAGGAAATTATTGGTTTAGGCGATCCTAAGGTGGTAATGGTAGAATTTCGCAAGAATTACGGGCAAAGCAGTGCCCTGTACGCCGGCATTGAAATAGCCCGCGGTGAATATCTGGTCACTATGGACGGCGATTTGCAGAATGATCCTTCCGATATTCCCATGATGCTGGATATGGCCGAAAAAGGAGACTGGGATCTGGTGGCCGGAGTACGCAAGAACCGTCAGGATGGTATGTTTTTTCGCAAAATACCCAGTAAAATTGCGAATGCCATCATACGTAAATCCACCAATGTTCACATCAAGGATTACGGTTGTACCCTCAAAGTCTTCAAAGGTGACCTGGCCAAAAACATCGGACTTTACGGGGAACTACACCGGTTTATCCCGGTGCTGGCCAGCCTGGAAGGCGCCCGCATCACTCAGGTGGATGTAAAGCACCATGCCCGGGAATTCGGGAAGTCAAAATATGGCATCAACCGCACTTTAAAGGTAATGAGCGATCTACTGTTGATGGTATTCTTCAAGAAATACATGCAAAAGCCCATGCACCTGTTCGGTGGCATCGGATTACTTTGTTTAATGATTGGTACGGTGATCAATGCCTATTTTCTGGCATTAAAAATCGCCGGCCACGACATCTGGGGGAAACCCATGCTGTTGCTGGGTATTCTTTTGCTCATAGCCGGCATTCAACTCATTACCATCGGGATTATGGCCGAACTACTGATGCGTACCTATTACGAATCGCAGCAAAAACGTCCCTACAAAATCCGCAAGATCCATACTTTTCAGTCCTAAATCATGCCGCGTTTCCTAAAAGCATTTCTTAAAATTGCTCTTTCAGTAGCGGCACTTTGGTATGTGTTTACCAAAATTGACCTGGGTCAGGTTGTTCAGATGTTTGCCCGGGCCAATTATGCCTGGTTGCTGGGGGCCATGCTCTTTTTTGTGATTTCGAAATATTTTTCGGCTTTAAGACTAAATCTATTTTTTGAAAATATCGGAGCCAGGCTAAGCTCACAAAGTAACCTTAAGTTATATTTGCTTGGGATGTATTATAATCTTTTTCTGCCCGGAGGCATCGGTGGTGATGGTTATAAGATTTACCTGCTGAATAAGCGTTTCGGCATCAAAGCAAAGCCGCTCTTTTGGGCTGTATTGCTCGACAGGGTAAACGGTGTATTGGTACTTGGCATTCTTGCGCTTGCCATGGTCCCTTTTTTAAATCTTCCCCGATTGTATACCCTGGGTGCACTGGCCGGTATTCCGCTGGGCATAGTTGCCTATTGGCTGGCAATCCGGTTCTTCTTTCCTGATTTTAAAAAGAGTATTTTATCCACCAATGTCTATTCCCTGGCGGTTCAACTATCTCAGTTGGTGGCTGCTGCGTTTATTTTATTTGCGAATCACCATTCAGAGCAGCTCCTCTCCTACCTGTTTCTTTTTCTGATTTCATCCATTGTGGCCACCCTGCCTATCACCATAGGCGGCATAGGTTCGCGTGAAATTACCTTTTTATTTGGAGCAAAACTGCTTCAATTGAACCTGCAACAAAGCATTGCGCTTAGTCTTATGTTTTATGTAATTACGGCTCTTGTTTCGCTGACAGGTATATATTTCAGCCTGAATGAAAAGGCCATGAAACTGAGTCTTCAGCAAAATAAACCCGGTGATGAAAAACCTTAATGTTTTGCATATCCCGTTCCCGGCATTTCCCGTATCTTCGCTGACTATAAACGGAAGGTAATCTTGTTGAACCTTGCTACCTTCATCTTCTAAGCATTCGTTAATATCCTTTATTTATGAAAAGCGTTCTCATCACCGGAGCAGCCGGTTTTATCGGTTCTAATCTTGCAAAGAAGATGCTGCACAAAGGTTTTCAGGTTATCGGCATTGACAATTTTGATGATTTTTACGATCCAGCCATTAAACGGAAAGCAGTTGCAAAACTGGAAAGTGCTGATTTTTCGCTGTATGAAGGAGACATTCGTGACCGTCAGTTTCTGGATAAGGTTTTTGAAACAACCAAGCCCGACTTAGTGATCCATCTCGCAGCGCGTGCAGGAGTGCGTCCATCCATTGAGCAACCTGAGCTCTATTATGAGGTAAATGTTACCGGCACGCTCACCTTATTGGAAGCCATGAGAAAGGCTGGAGTAAAAAACCTACTCTTTGCCTCCTCTTCCTCAGTGTATGGGAACAACAAGAAAGTACCTTTTAGCGAAAGCGATGCTGTTGATAATCCCATTTCACCATATGCGGCTACCAAGAAAGCCGGGGAATTGCTTTGCTATACTTACCATCATCTTTATAATTTCAACATTTATTGTCTGAGGTTTTTCACCGTTTACGGTCCTGGTCAGCGACCTGAGATGGCAATTCAGCAATTCGGACGAAAGATTATGGCCAATGAACCCATCACACTGTTCGGGGATGGCTCTACCCGCCGCGATTATACTTTTGTTGACGACATTACCGATGGTATCTGTGGCTGCGCCGGAAACTTAAAAGGATATGAAATACTTAATCTGGGTAATAGCCAGACCATTACCCTGATAAACCTGGTGAGAAGCATTGAAGAAACCCTCGGCCGCAAAGCCATAATTAAATGGGAACCCATGCAGCCCGGCGACGTGGAAATTACCTATGCAGACATTGATAAAGCCAGGCAATTAATAGGTTTTCAACCGGAATTTCCCGTAAAGGAGGGCCTGAAACAGATGTTCGAAAAACAAAGTAAAGATTAAAGATCTTCCAGTTCCTCATTGGGCATTTCGTCGGGTAAGAGTGGATCTTTAGCTTTTGGAGCTGCCTTTTTCGGTGTGAACATCATGCCAAACATCATCACCAGTGAAGTAATAACAATAACTTTTACAATCAGTGACTCATTAACCAGCCCAATGCGCTGAGATGCATCAATAGACAAAAACAACAAGATGGTAATCAGGCCGCGGGGGGCCACGAAGAGCAAAGGATTGACCGGAAGGCGTGAAAACTTTAACTGAACAAAGCGTAAAGCGTAAATCATTGCCCCAATGACGATGGATATCAATAAGGTGTGCGTATCAAGGATCTGTGCTGTTTCCAGCGAAAACCCAAAAATCAGAAAGAAAAGTGATTTTACCAAAAAGGCCCCTTCAGTGGTAACTTCTTTAAAGCGGACGCCCTCTTTCTGAAGTTCCCCGGGATTAAATCGTGCACTCCACTTAAAACGCTTTAGTTTATCAATATTCCCAACAAAAAGACCGAAAAGCAATATAAAAATGAGTGCCGGAAGATGCCATACTTCTGCCAGTGCATAAATGAGGATTACTAACAGTATGATGGGCACAAATTTGATGTGATGCTCAATGCGGTGCAGCAATATGGACAAGATAATCGTTGCCACCAGGGTAATGACCATGATGATGAGCACCTGTATGCCAAAATGGCCGAATGATTCAGCCCCATAACTCTTGTTAAAGCTCACAAAATTGAAAAGTACCACCCCGAGGATATCTGAAAAACTGCTTTCATAAACGACATACTCTTTATTGTCTGAAGAAAGGTTTCGGACACTGGAAATGGCTATGGAACTGCTGATAACACTAATGGGAACCGAATTTACAAGGCTTAAACGCAGGGAATAACCTCCAAAATAATGAAAAATGGCAGCCAGAAGCATGGTAATAATAAGCATCGGAAATAGTGCCCCCAGGAAAGATTTTATAATCAGTGGTAGCTTTGTCCGGTTTAACTCCAGATCCAGCGCTGCCTCAAGCACTATAAGTATCAGTCCTATCATGCCAAAAACCGGCAAAATAGCATCAAAATCCGGTAGGTTGATTTTCAGAAGTTCAGTTATCTGCCTGAGTGCAACACCGGTAAAGAGCAGGAGAATGACAGAAGGTATCCTTGTTTTCGCCGAGGTAAGATCAAAAAAATAAGCGATGAGCAGCAAAGCGCAGAAGGTTATGATAACAGTTAAGGTCATAAGTTATTTTAAGGCACCCGAATTTTTAAATGGTTTTATTAAAAAGCTTTACTCCGTTTGATTTCTGACATTCATATTCATTGCTATAACAACAAATCCGGAGGGTAGTTTGGTTGCCTGAGGTTATTTTCCCTTTTTCGCCTCCCGTATCGTGGCCTTATCACCCTGTTGCAGGTGAATGTCAAAACCTGGTTTCTCATATTCCGGTGGCAGGTAAGATTCCGGGATGGTGGTTTGGTTGCCATCGCGGGAAGCACGATAATGGGGCGACATGATCTCAATGCCCTTTTCGTTGCAAACATCTTGTATGTGCTGATGCAGTTCAGAATAGGTCAACGCGGTATGGGCTGCATCGTGGGTATAAGCATTGATCTGATAAGAAACGTAAAAATCTTCCAGGCTGGTTTGCAGAACAAAGGGCTTTGGGGTTTTAACTATTCCTCCGGTTCGGTTCGCAGCTTCAAGCAAACACTTATGCATCTCAGTCCAGGGAACATCATAACCAATGGTTACTGTGGTGTAAATAATGAGTCCTTCCTTTTGGGCGTTTACCGTGTAATTAACAGTATTCCCTGATAATACTGCCGCATTTGGGATGGTAATTTCTTCATTTTTTACGGTTCTGAGCCGGGTTACCAACAGGGTTTTCTCAACTACATCGCCCGTTACCGAACCTAAAGTAATACGATCGCCGATTTTGAACGGCCGCATATAGGTGATTACCAGACCGGCCACCATATTCGAGATGGCTGAGGAGGATCCAAGCGAAACCAATAACCCTAAAAAAACCGACACCCCTTGAAACACGCTGGAATTAGAGCCGGGCAGGTAGGGAAAAATAAGAACAAACGTAAAAGCATAGAGCAATACC
>Ga0265295_1002958_pt1 | contig 25666 bp, 32 predicted proteins | sample Munlansysbiofilm_FD_192503 | JGI IMG/M metagenome (GOLD analysis project Ga0265295, IMG submission 192503) | Leachate microbial communities from a municipal landfill in Southern Ontario, Canada - Methane capture system biofilm | ecosystem: Engineered > Solid waste > Landfill > Unclassified ... | reverse complement strand
TGGGGCCAATTAAAAACAATGCTGGAATATAAGTGCGATCACGCAGGCATTGTTTTTAAGGAAGTTAACGAGGCATACACCACCCAAACCTGTAGCAGTTGTGGCGCTTTGCCCGACAGCAGGCCGAGAGGTATCGCAGGGCTTGGAATAAGAGAATGGAATTGCAGCGCGTGTGGTGTCACGCACAGCGACCGCGATGTTAATGCGGCCAAGAACATTCTCGCGGTCGGGCATGGCCGTCTAGCAGTAGGAATCACCGTCTCTTCAGGGCGGTGAGGATGTCAAGATAGACCGCATTGCGCTTACGCTTACCCACTGCAATAACAGTAACAACCAGTCTTTGATCAATGACTTGATAGACCAAGCGAAAACCAATACTACGCAATTTAATCTTGTAACAATTAGGCATTCCACTGAGTGCATCTTTTGCAATATGCGGATTTCTCAAACGTTCCTGTAGCTTTAGGGCAAACTGCAGCTGAATAGGCTTACCAAGTTTATTCCATTCTTTTTGAGCTTCACGACTAAAACCAAGACTATATGCTTTAGTTTCCACGGGCTTGCTGGATAAGTTCATTGATATCTACCATATCTACAGGATCATCCTGACGCTCTTTAACAAGCTCTGCTAAATACATATCATCAATCAGCTGCATCATCATTTCATACTGCTTAGGTGGGACAGCATAAAAGGCAGGCTCGCTGCGATTCAGAATCAGCACAGTCTCACCCAAACCTCTGCGCATAATTCCCATCGGGTCTTTTTTAAGCTCTGTCACTGATGCAGAAACATCCGCTAAAAGTGGTGTCAGTTGTGTCATATAAAATACTCCTGTGCAGGCAAACCACAGAACTGATCTGTCTAAAAGATTATACATACTCACAGCACTTTTAAAAGCATCTTTTAAAACACTACAGGTAGCACTTTAAATATTTATAGGAAAGCTGATATCACGCAGGGTGCAATACACGAAAAATATGCAACTACACCACAGTGCTAAAGAGACTGGGTAAATCTGCTGAAGGGCCATCATAAACCACGCGCCCATCGGTCAGACGAATCGTGCGTGGGCAGCGCATGCTTAAACGTGGATCGTGGGTCACGATAACAATCGCACACTGATGCTCAACGTTAAAACGCTCAAATAAGCTAAACACTTCATCGGCGGTTTGCGTATCCAGATTACCAGTGGGCTCATCGGCTAAAACCAAGGCAGGACGTGTGACCAATGCGCGGGCGATGGCCACCCGCTGCTGCTGTCCACCGGATAATCGATTGGTGGGCTGGCGCATATAACTGGCTAAGCCCACTTCATTTAATAAGTACTCGGCATACGCCAGTTGCTCAGCCGATGGCTTACCGTAACGTAACATCAACGGCATCAACACATTATCCAGCACACTAAAAGCACTGATCAAATGGTGAAACTGAAAGACAAAACCAATCGATTCACTGCGCAATTGTGTGTGTTGCTGCTCACTTAAGCCTTGAGTCAAATGCCCTTGAATACGCAATTCACCGGATGAAGGCTCATCCAACAAACCCATCAAGTTCAGCAAGGTACTTTTACCTGAACCAGAAGTCCCCACCAAAGCCACTAACTCACCGCGACTGACTTGCAGTGAAATATCATGCAGCACATGATTTTCCAATGGGGTACCACCATTGAAAATTTTGTTGATGTTATCCAACTGCAAGACCACGCTCTGGTCAGCTGCATGAGTGAGGATATGAGATTTAGACATAACGAATAGCCACCGCCGGATCATATTTTGCAGCACGGCGCGCTGGCACCATCGCGGCAATCACACCTGAAGCGGTCGCAATCAGAATCGCTGATAACAACATCGAAGGTTCCAGGCCAATATAAAATAAACGCTCGCCGATATTATTAAATACCTGCACCAAGGTATAACCCACCATCACCCCTAACAGTGAGCCGGCTAAACCGAGCAAGCCCCCCTGCAAGAGAAAGACCCGCAAAATCTGCTGCTGAGAACTGCCCATGGCGCGCAAAATACCAATCTCACGGGTACGCTGCACTACACTCACCGCCAGTACACTGGCAATCCCAAAGATCACCGATAAGGCGACAAAGATACGAATCATTTGCGTGGTCATGGTTTGTGAGCGCAAAGCATTCAATAGCTGACCGTTACTTTCCATCCAACTCTGCACATGTAAACCCGTAAGTTTTTTAATGCGCTGCGCCCAATATTCCGCGGTAAAAACATCGGATATTTTAAGCTCTAGAATTGTTACGCCACCCGGTAAATTTAAGAGAGTTTGCGCTTGTTTAAGATCGGTGTAGACATAACGGCTGTCCAATTCACGCACTCCCAGCTCAAAGATACCGGCTACATCCATAATACTTTGGCGGTTATCACCGGCATCCAAACGTAATTTATCGCCGGTGCGCAAACCTAAGTCTTCAGCGAGCTGCACACCAATCAAGACATTGCTGGCACCCACACTAAAGCGCCCTTCTTGCAGATAGTCTTTAAGCTCAATAATGCCAGCATAGCGTTCAGGATCAATGCCCATAATCGCCACTGAGGCGCGTGCTGTGCCTTTTTGTGCAAAAGCAGGGCCAGAAATCAACGGTGAGACCGTATTTAATATCGGATTCTGATCCAACACATCACGCACTTCTTGCCAGTTATTAATAGTTTGCAAGCGCTGCGCACGAGGACTTTCGAGCGCCCAGATATACTTGCCTTCCGGCGTTTCAGAAAAATTATTGTGCTGGCGAGTCGCTTCAATACGGATATGCGCTTGCGTACCGAGAGTTCGATCAATCACGTTATTTTGCAGACCCATCATCAGCGCAGTAATAAACACAATCACCGCTGCACCGACCGAAATGGCCACACTAATCAGCAAAGTTTGTAATGGGTTATCCGCCAGAAAACGCAAAGCAATACGCCACTCAATCCACAGAGAGTTGCGCAAATCGCGGATACGGCTAACGAATGACATGCGGTGCCTGCTCAAAATGCACCCGAGTACGCTGGCCATCACTGAGTTGATCCGCCTGCACCACAATATCGCCCTTGTCTAAACCTGAAAGGATTTCACTGTGGCTAATATTACGTAAACCCAACTCAACATCCACGGCACTGACGACACCATCCTGCCAGCGCAACACTTGAGCATGTCCTGCCGAATTAGACAGTAAGTAATCATTGGGCAAGACCAAAGCATTTTCTCGCTCGGCGGCAATAATATTAGCCGAGACAGTCATGCCCTGCAGAAAGGCATAACGCTGATCGGCTGCATCGGCCAAGACACTGATATGCACGTCAATAGTACCGCGCGCACTGTCCACCGCTGGAGCAATAAAGCTCACTACACCCGGCACAGTATGATCAGGCCAAGCATCGGCAATCAGTTGCACCGGTTGCTGTAATTGTAAGGGGGCAAAGTTTTTCTCATCCAGCGCCACCACCACTTCTAAACCATCGCTGGCGACACCGTCACGATCCAAACCATCACTGCGGGCAATTTCCAGTAGAACTTTACTGGGCTGCACTAAATCGCCGGGCTCAACATTGCGCGTCTGTACCCGTCCCGCAAAGGGCGCATAAATGCGCGTCTTGGCTAATTCAGCTTTAGCGCTATCAATGCGTTGCTCTAGTAACTGCTGTTCAGTACTACCGGCAGCCAAAGACTCAGCCGAGAGCTGTGCGCGGGTTAAGGCTGTTTTAGCATTCAGTTCGATGCGTTGAGCTTGCTCAACCTGCTCAGCAGAAATCACACCTTTATCCGCTAAGGCTTCACGACGGCGGGCTTCACGACTGGCTTGGCGCAGATTATCGCGCGCTTCAACTAAAGCGGCTTGCGCTTGCGGACGACTGTTTTTTTGCAATTGCTGCAGTAGGGTTTGCGCTTGCGCTAAGCGTGACTGCAACTCTTCAGGATTGAGCTCAATCAGCAAATCACCTTGGCTGACTTGATCACCTTCACGCACATGGCGGGCGGTGACCGTACCGGTGATTTCGCTACCGATACGTGCCAGCGACTGATAACGCACTTCGCCACTGGCAACAATCCGTAGCTCCAGTGGCATCGGCTCAACCGTTAAAGCAGGTAATACGGGTCCACGCCATTTCTGCACACCAATCAGTGCTGCTGCGCACATCCCTGCGATAACAACTCCATAGACAATGCGCATGTAAACCCCTTAAAACAACACTAAACCAGTTCGATACCGTCTGGCAGAATACGGATCACACCGTGTTTATACAGACCACCAATGGCTTTTTTGAAGTTACCTTTACTCACGCCAAAGGTTTCAGCAATCAGTGGTGCGGGGCTTTTATCACTTAATGGCAAACGCCCATTGTTAGCATCCAGCTTAGCCAAAATCGCTTCGCTGAGTGCATCACGCAGTTGTTGGCCTTGTGGCTGCAAGCTTAAGTTGATTAAGCCATCGTCACGGACTTCGCGGATAAAACCACGCTCTTCCATACCACCGCGCAAAAATTTAAAGGCTTCGTTTTTATGAATTAAGCCCCAGTGCTGGCGATTGATAATGGCTTTAAAGCCCAAATCAGTTGGCTCAACAATCAGCAAATCAACTTCTTGACCGACAGTGTAGCTGCCTGGTGTGAGATCAAGATAACGGTCCAAGTGCGCCGTTGCAGTAATACGTTTAGTACGCTCATCAATATAGGCATACACCACGCAATAATCACCAATCTGCAGCGGACGTTTTTCTTCAGAATGCGGCAGCAATAAGTCTTTATTTAAGCCCCAATCTAAAAATAAACCCACAGGGTTGATATCCACCACCTTGAGACTGGCAAACTCACCGACTTTAATGGTTGGCGTGCGGCTGGTGGCAATAATACGATCTTCACTGTCGAGATAAACAAAGACGTTGACCCAGTCTTCATCTTCGCAGGGCTCACCTTTGGGCATTTCACGCCGTGGTAAAAGAATATCTCCATCATGACCGCCATCCAAATACACGCCAAAATCAGCCTGTCGAATGACCTGCAGGGTATTCATATCTCCAATCAACGCCATGCGTATGCACCTTAGTTCAGCTCTTAAAGAAATCTATTATGCCTGTTTAATCAGCATAAGCGGGTGATTTAATGACGCACCTGCACAGGCAGGCGCGCTAAACAATACAAACAAGCCTAGATGACCAGACTCAAGGCCGTATCACTCATCCAGTAACAACCGTTCTTCCACTACTTCGGCTAATCGATCGGGTTGGAATTTAGATAAAAAGTTATCACAACCGACTTTTTTCACCATGGCCGCGTTAAAGCTGCCCGACAGTGATGTGTGCATCACCACATACAGATCATGCATACGCGGGTCTTTACGGATTTCAGTGGTGAGGCGATAACCATCCATTTCTGGCATTTCCGCATCGGTAATGACCATTAATAACTTTTCGGTCAACACTTCGCCTTGATCAGCCCACTCCTGCAACTGTTGCAAACCTTTTAGACCATCAGTGGCCTTATGCACAATCATACCCAGTTGACCTAAAGCATCGGTGAGCTGGTTAATCGCTACGCGCGAGTCATCAACAATCAGCACTTCACGACCACGAGCTTTGCCTAAAATTGGACTGCTAAGGGTTTCCTCAGAGATCTTAGTGTTCATCGGAACAATTTCAGCCAACACTTTTTCAACGTCAATAATCTCAACAATCGCATCATCGACATTGGTAATTGCAGTGAGGTAATGCTCGCGACCGGCCGTGCGCGGTGGCGGCTGAATGCTTTCCCAGGTCAGATTGACAATACGCTCAACATTACCAATTAAAAACGCCTGAACCGAGCGATTGTACTCAGTCACGATCACAGTACTGTTTTCATTGGGAATCAAAGGGCGCATGCCCACGGCTTGGGCTAAATCAATCACAGGAATGGTTTTTCCACGCAGACTAATCACACCACACATATGCGGGTGACGCTGCGGGATCAGAGTCAATTTAGGTAAGCGCACCACTTCTTGCACTTTAAAGACGTTGATGGCGAATAGCTGGCGACCGTGCAAACGAAACATTAAAATTTCGAGACGGTTTTCACCCACAAGTTGCGTGCGCTGATCAACACTATCAATAAGACTGGCCATCGATAACACCTTTTAAAAACGATATACGCAGATATCGGCCAACTCAGCTAAAGCATAAGTGGCCGAAACGCTTCAATCGTCTAGTGTACACAAGGGCTCGCGGATGCGAACCACTTGATTACGATGTGTAAAAAGACCGTTACAGAGTTAAGTCACGGTTTGACGCTTTGAGGAACTCTTTTTTCAGATCGTCAAAGGTATGCACTGCTGGAAACTGCGGGAACTCAGCAATCACATTGTCCGGCGCGTGGAATAAAATACCCGCATCCGCTTCTGCCAACATAGTAGTGTCGTTGTATGAATCACCTGCAGCAATAATGCGGTAATACAACGTTTTCAGTGCCAAGACTGCCTGACGCTTAGGGTCTTTTTGACGCAGTTGATAATCAACCACACGACCGTTTTCATCAGTCACCAGCTTGTGACACAGCAATGTTGGGAAACCCAGCTGACGCATCAACGGCTGTGAGAACTCATAAAACGTATCCGAGAGAATCACAACTTGGAAACGCTCACGCAACCAATTGACAAACTCAACCGCACCGTCCAATGGTTTGAGCGTGGCGATCACTTCTTGGATGTCATTTAAGGTCAGACCATGCTCATCCAGAATACGCAGACGCTGTTTCATCAGCACATCGTAATCAGGGATATCACGCGTGGTCGCCCGTAGTGATTCGATACCCGTTTTTTCTGCAAAGGCAATCCAGATTTCTGGAACCAATACACCTTCAAGGTCTAGGCAGGCGATTTCCACAGCAATTCCTCATCACATAAAAAAGAGGCACTCTAGCCCCTCCACCCAGTCCATGCAAGATTAAGATGCTTTATCCAACACATCCATAGCCAGATAGCATAAGCATAACGGTTTTTATTCGTTCTAATCACGGCACTCTGTTTGCTAGTATGGTGCTTTAACGACGCATCTATATTTTTAGGATTCAGCCATGACCTCCATAATTGATCTGCAGCAACTGATCACTGATTGCACCGACGCCACACCACAAACCATCCTAAAGCAGGCCTTTGCGGCCTTTGGTGATGAGCTGTGGCTGTCTTTTAGTGGTGCAGAAGATGTTGTGCTGTTAGACATGGCGTGGAAAATCAATCCGCAAGTTAAAGTCTTCAGCCTCGATACCGGGCGTTTGCACCCTGAAACCTATCGCTTTATTGAGCAAGTGCGTGAGCATTATAAAATTCAGATCGAAGTGCTCTCACCCGATGCCACACAGGTCGAAGCTTTAGTGCGCGACAAAGGCTTATTTAGTTTTTATAAAGACGGCCACAGTGAATGTTGCGGCATCCGTAAAATCGCCCCACTGCGACGCAAACTGAGCACTGTTAAAGCCTGGGCCACCGGCCAGCGCCGCGATCAAAGCCCAGGCACACGCAGTCAGGTTGCAGCCGTTGAGCTGGACAGTGCTTTCTCAACCCCAGAACAACCACTGTATAAATTTAATCCGTTAGCGCAAATGAGCAGCGAAGAAGTCTGGGCCTATATTCGTATGCTGGAACTGCCCTTTAACAGTCTGCACGAACGTGGTTTTATCAGTATCGGCTGTGAGCCCTGCACGCGCCCAGTACTGCCCAATCAACATGAGCGTGAAGGCCGCTGGTGGTGGGAAGAAGCCACACAAAAAGAGTGTGGTTTACACGCTGGCAATATCGCTACCGATAAATAAACAGCCCAACATAATCAATTATAAAAATAAATCCACTGCATTTCTCAACCCAATGACAACATCCTGCGCCAAGCTGGTTATACTTGGCGCAGGATGCTGCCTGCTGGGTATTGACTCGGCAGTTGCGTAAGCTAACTTTTATTTTTGCTATTGATTTGGGAGCCCTATGAAAACCCCTGCACGCTTAATCCCCCTCGTTGAAGACGGGCTGATTGATGAGGTTTTACGCCCCCTAATGAACGGCAAAGAAGCCGTAGTTTATGTGGTGCGCAGCGGTGATGATATTCGTTGTGCCAAAGTCTACAAAGACATGGACAAACGCAGCTTTAAAAAAGCCTCGCTGTACCGTGAAGGTCGCAAATCCGGCAACAGCCGTCGCTCACGCGCGATGGAGAAAGGCTCTAAGTTTGGCCGCGAACAAGCAGAAGAAGCCTGGCAGAACGCCGAAGTCGACGCCCTGTATCGCCTCGCTGCCGCTGGCGTACGCGTACCTGAGCCTTACGGCTGCTTTGATGGCGTGTTACTGATGGAGCTGGTGACTTTACCCAACGGCGAAGTTGCACCTCGCCTGAACGATGTCAGCCTCGAGCCCGAGCAAGCGCGCAAAGATCACGCCACCTTAATGGAGTCGGTCAAACGCATGCTCTGTGTTGGCTTAGTGCACGGTGACTTATCTGAATTTAACGTACTGGTGGATGAAAACGGTCCGGTGATTATCGACCTTCCGCAAGCTGTGGATGCCGCCGCCAATAACAACGCCTTCTTTATGCTCAACCGTGATGTGAATAATATCACTGAGTATTATGGCCAATACGCACCTGAGCTTTTAGAGACTCGCTTTAGCCCAGAGATGTGGAGCCTCTATAAAGAAGGCAAACTGGAAATGGATACGGTACTCACTGGCGAGTTTATCGAACCTGAAGGTGAAGCCGATATTGATTCGGTGATGGCAGATATTCAAGCAGTACTCAGCGAAGAACGTGAGCGTGTCGCCCGTTTGAATGCTGAAGACTTTGACGATTACTAAGAAAACGCAGGCTGTTCTAAACCACTTTCTGTAGTCAAAAAAAAGCCTCCGCTCGATATGCTCGAGAACGGAGGCTTTTTCTTAAGACGGTTAGGCAATGGTCTATGCTGGCATTTTAGCACTCAGTTGTTTTTGCGCATTGCGACATGTTGTCGCTTAGGATCTTGGTCTTCAAGATGTACCCAGCATCTCTCGATTAAAAACCTCAACAGCTCTGCCCCGCCCTATATGCGCAAACCATCCGATTAAAATAAATCTGCAAGCATTCGCTCGACGCCATGAGCGCATCAGCCCATTATTGGATCACTTTTCTATAGGCATAAAAAAACCCGCTACTGAGAGCGGGTTCTTCGTACAAGCACTGGCGGTGTGCTTGCTATATATGGTGCCCGGAGCCGGAATCGAACCGGCACGAAGTTACCTTCGAGGGATTTTAAGTCCTAGAATAAACATAGCAATATCAACCACTTAACTCTTATTACTTTCCGCACTCGATAGCTTTTAGCTGCCTTAAAGACCAATGATTGCGCGGAAGTTAAAATAATACCGGAAAGGATTTCAACACTTTTTATCAATATTAACTAACAACTTAAAGACCGACGATTACTGCCGGCCGGCATTAATTTCTTCCGTTTTGTCTGACAAACACAAAATCTCGAAGATAGGCAAGAATAGCGCCACCAAAGGCGCTACTGAATAACATGCTGTCAATTTTATTAATATCATCGGGGCACAACCATCGCCAGTCGTGAGGAAGAACTAAATGCGAAAACCGGACAATGAATAAAATCAGCAGCATTAATGCGCCTGTGCGTAAAAACCATTTAAATATGGTAAGAAAATCTAACTGAATGTTTTTCTTTCCACCTTCAAGAGTGTCCTGCTCTTTCTGGCTTTTTTTTGTGTTCAATAACTCCAACTCAGGAGCTTTTATGTCATCAAACATCCCTGTCCCTTCCTGCAATCAATCAATCACGACAACTTGTACATTTCATGCACGCTAAGAGCTTACTTTGCTTTTGTAGTGCTCTTTAATCGTCTCATTGGAAATAAGACACCCAGCATAATGGTTTTTTCCACCAGCTTGCCAAGTAATATCCCAAGGCGTTCTTGGTTGATGAGTTAAAGCTGATAGATGGACACCATCATGCTTTCCATAAACCTCCCAAATCCGCTCCAATAAAGCTAGAGATTTTTCATGCGGAAGAGGGTTCTGTTCATCACCAATAACCCCATTATTATCAACAGGAGCTGTGATTGTTTTTCGCCCATACGCTTTAACTTTATGATACAAATCAGGAATGACAGGACCATACTGCCAAGCCTCAACAGCATCATTGATAAGAGTCTGGTCAAAATAACCTAGATGCCAGCCATGAGCGATGTAGACCAGTTTAATCAGCTTCATCGGTGTGATAGCTATACCGGTATCAAAAGATTTTTGCAGGAAAAAATTAGCAACACTTTCACTAGATACAGGATGAGTCATATCCATAACGCCCCTCCTTTTATAAAACAATACTCTGTTTTTACAGATTATTATAATACCACCCTCCCCTAGGTAATACTCATAAAACTGCCTCTCTGCCTGTCTACGGGCTCCCTAGAGATTTATCTAGCCAGTATCAAACAATATCATTATACCGTTGACGCCCTGACTGTTTCTCGCTATCTTTCCCGCGTCGCTGCAAATTCAGCGATACGGGTTTGGTCGCCCAAAAAATTGTCAAGGCGCACAGCGCCGCGTAAGCGGTTTTTTTGTGCTCACTTTATGGTGAGCTGTGCGTGGGAGGCGTTCGCGCCTGCCGGTATCCTTGACGCCGGTCGACCAACCTACGCATAGTTCGCCACCCTCTTGCTTGGTCGCAACGTTGGTGAACTCCATAAGTTCAAGGAGTTCCATAATGAAATCTCTAACTTTCCAAAACACTCAATTTAATATTGTCGATCACAACAACAAGCGTTGGTTGTCGGCAGTAGATATTGCGCGCGCATTAAACTAATGCGAATGATGACGCTGTGGCTCGTATTTTCAGACGCAATAAGGACGAGTTCTCTAGCGACATGACCGAGACAGTCAAATTGACCTCCTCGGGAAACCTGCACAAAGAAGTCCGCATTTTCTCCCTGCGCGGGGCACACCTAATAGCAATTTTCTCCCGCACCAAGGTCGCTAAAGAGTTTCGTAATTGGGTGCTCGATGTACTGGATAAAGAAACATATCAATCAGCACCTGTGACAAAAAGCAGAGCCCTACCTTCCCCGCTAACCATCGAGCAGCAAAGCGTTATCAAAGATATGGTGAAGGCTCGCGTTACCGCCCTAGCACCAAGCAAGCAGGCCAAGGCAGCAATTACATGCTGGTTAGCGCTGAAGTCGAAGTTCGGGTGTACCTATAAAGAAATCGAATCAGAGCAGTTCACTGATGCAGTGAGCTTGGTAGCGCGGTTACCGCTTGAGGGCGAGTTCCTTGGCCAAGTAGAACAGCAAGCCGGAACCATGCTAACCAACCACCAGCTGTACGACGTGTGGTTTGTCTGCCACCATTTCAACTACCTGTACGAGATATTCAAGTGGCACGAACTGTACAAGCACCTAACCGGTTTAGGCAGTCAGGCTGGTATAGAAATGATTGACCACTTTAAGGATGGCTATACTGGCACTCAAAGTCTCAAGGCCCTTATGCCAGAGTTTAAGGCAGCGCAGCAGCGCTTGGGAATAAGTCGAGGTTATTAATTAACATAAGGCAACAGAAGACTATTCAAAAAAAGCCCTTAAAATTTTATTTTAGGGGCTTTTTTTAATTTTACTTTAATCAGGATATATTAAAAAAACCACTATATATTATTAGGGCTATAAAAAAACAAAAAGACATCTACCCCACAACAAAAGCAAGACAATATAGCTAATTAAAATCTTTCAAAGCATTATTAACACATATTCTATAATGTTCACTTTCATCTTGAAGCATAGGCAATACTTTCTCAAAAGAACCTAGCGCTGCTATATATAATAAATCATAAGAAACACTAGCTCTCACATCCAGCCTTTTCATAACATATGCAATATATGCTTGTATAGCAGTTTTCAAAAAATGCCCTCTTATATGTCTATAAAGAGGATACCCCAATTCATTTATTTTATCAGAGACAATTTCAATGTAATGAGGATCAATATCCTGCACATTGATACTGGAAAAATAATCAATTAATTTATCATTATTAATGATAGGTATTTTTTTGCTCATAACAAACTGACTACAGTTATCACCCATAACTCTTATTCCTGCGCCTGACAAATGAGAAGAAGCATCAATGGTCACTAACTGTCTTGTGCTACTTACAAAATCTTCATACCAGCTATCAGAGTCCATATCTTCGCTTCGACGAGATCTTCCTTTACTTAACTTAAATAAAACATCCTTCAATACCAACTTACTATACAAAGAGTTTTCTATTGAATAACCATAAGTATAAACAACCTTATCATGACAAACTAGACTCCCTTCAATATCTTTATAATCCTTATCTCTAGCAACCAAAACATCTAGACCATTACTCATTATCAGTCTTATTTTTTCATCTATCTCTTCAGAGCCATTTAAACTTATAATCTCAAAAGTAAAATCAGAGTACAAGTTAAAAACAGAATTCCAAAAAGGAATATCATCATCTCCTTCCACATAAAGAATAAAATCTTTATCGTAAAATAAATTTGTAATATTCTCAGCATCTACAGAATAATTAAAAGCGTCCATAATATCACCCTTGTAGACAAGTAATATCTTTCATATTTATAATGCTTTCTTTATACTTACTTGCCACTTCAGGTGAGTGTGTTGCTACAATTATTTGCGCTGAAGTATTTAATTTTTTTACAGTCGGGATGATTTTTCGCTGCCATTCAATGTGTAATGATATTTCAGGCTCATCAGTTAAATATATATAAGGCTTATTACGTTGCAACAAAACTTCTATCAAAAGTATAAGCAGCTGTTTCTCCCCGGAAGAAAGTTTAAAAATATCTATATTCCTTGAGCTTTCTATTGTTAGAACACCACCAATAAATACAAATTGCTTATCTGTAATAAATCCAGACAACTCAGATATAAACAAATCAACCTGACTATATATATTTTTTATTTCTATTTCTGCCTTCAATGAAAGTTCTGAAACCTTCTGTACTCTATTAGAGGCTTCTAGAGGAGCCAGATTTAAATTAATACTCTCTTCGTTTTTATTTTTCTGACTAAGTGCATTTTTTAAATCAATAACACTTTTCTCTACTGAGGTTACATGCTCAGTAATTTTTTAGATATAGTACTTCCTGAAATACCAAGCTGCTCGTAAGCAAGCAGTAACTTTTCTTTTTCAGTTTCAGCACTATATTCAAGTAATAATTTTTTTCTTATACCTCCTTCATTTTGACTATATAGCAATGATGTTAACACATCTTTTTGTAGCCTTATCGAAACCTCTCTAGATCGCTGAGACAACTCTAATTGATACTTATTTAAACCTTGAAGCAACTCATACAATCTCATATCAACAGGAGAACTATATTTTCTTGCTATCTCTCGATCCAAGCCTTCTATATCACTCTTTCTATATCTATATACAGACAAAGACGATAAAGACACTATAGTGCTTAAAATACTTTTAACCTCACTTATTTTATCTGAGTATTTTTTTCGAGCGCTAAAATACTTACGATATTCCTCACTATTAAAAATATTAAACTCATAAGATCTATTTGAAATAGAGTACTTAACTAACGCAGCCCCACCCATATCCGTTTTAGTTACTGATATAGTTCTAGCTCTTTTGCCGCTAGAAAGCTTTATCGTAACCTTTTTAAATAAACTTTCTAAAAGCCCTTCAGAGTCAACTGTGAGTATAGAGCTTAAAATATCCATGAAAGTTGTTTTGCCAGTACCATTTCTACCAATAAGTATATTTACATCTTTATTAAAATTAACAAATATACGTGACTCACCCCAAAACCCGTCTATTGCAACATTATCAATTTTATACATATTTAAAATCCACCTTATACTCTCTCAATAAGAAATATATCATTGACTCTGCATCTCCCAGCCGGCATTGGAAATACACTTACCATCTTGCCAAAAGTTAGCTTCCCCAGCATCCGATTTGTAGCGCTGTCTATGAATGCCCCAGAAGCTAATGCTGATGCAGTTAGTGATATGGCTGGACGATGACCTGCTGCGTATACTTTATCTGAAAAAATGATTTTGCCGCTGGCGTCCACACTCTTATAAGCTTGTAAGAATGCAATAGATGGGTGCAAAAAGGATGCGACAAGGATTGCCGCATAAAAGAACGGTTTGAGATTTAACACGAATATTTCGTCCTTGAATATAATGCTCGTAACCTAGCACAATGCCACTCCTAGTCAATAGCCAAGCAGACGCCACCTACACGAACTGTACGCAGCGCTCAGCGCCTCAACTTCTGCTATTGCACTTCTAAGGCGTCAAGAATTAGGTTCTGGTAGTAGCCCACTGGTCGTGGCATCGTTTCCTGCACCAGTTGTGGTATTGGTGGTGCGGTCACTTGCGGCGCTACCACTACATGCCCCACTTGCGGAGACGACGCGCACCCTGATAGGACGACTAGCAAGCTCATCAGCAAGGCTGAGCAATTTCATCTTTTGCAGCATGGTCGTTTTCCTCTTGTTGTTTTACTTGGGCATCTAGCGCAGCCTGTTTTTTGTCACGGTCTTCCGTAAGGTCAGCCAGAGTTTTCTCAGCTTGTGCTGCTTGCTGCTCAACTTTTCCTTTTAATTTTTCCAGCTTTTCCGTGGCTGCACGACCTCCTTGCAAGTAACCACCGGCGAAAGCTGCTGTAAACGCGATAATCATTGCTGTGATGATTAGCAGTGCGCTGCTGATTGTATTTTTCACGGTTTCCAATCTCCATACATAAACAGGCATAAAAGCGGGTCAAGAATCTGCGGTCTTCTAGCTTGGTAAACAACAGCAGAGCAAGCTTAATCAGCATCGTTTGAGCCCTCTTGCGCCTTGATGCATTTATCGTGACGCTCAAGCTGCCGTGTCCACACGCCAGGACATCTATGGTTACCCGGTGTGGAGCAATCAAAGCCTGCTGCAAAGCGCCACTTTAGTAATGAGTCGCACGCTTGGCGATACTGACCAACCTGAAGATGCCTGCGCATGGACGAGCCGCGCCAGTTGCCAATGCCATACTGGCCAACGAAGTCGAGGTAAACGTCATACTCGACCTGATATAGCGATACGCCAGGAATCGAGTTTCGAAATAGCTTCTCGTCTCCGCTCATAAGGTTTCGAGCTAGCTGCTCTGCTCGTTTTTTTGTGATGGGAGGGTCGTTCATTTTGACTTTGGTACCGTCTTCGTACCGAGTAGAGCCATGACCTATAGTTGGCACATCGCCTTTCGTTGGGATTATTGGCGTATTGCTGAAGCCTTCATAGCCAACCCACGCAGAGAAGCCTGCTGCGCTGATCGTTAATAGGTACGCTGAAATGCGCTGTCTAAATGGTTGGTTCATGACTCGCACTTCTCGCGCAGTAAAGCGATTTGCGCATCATGCATTTCTTGAGCCTTGCGCTCTGCTAGTCGCCTTGCGTGACTGGCTTCAGCTCTATCAGCCTCTTCACGCTTATCTCTTCGGAGCGCTAATCACGTGCACCAGTACTTAAGCTGGCGTAAAGAAGCACCAGTTAGAGCAAACAGGGAAAACTGCTGCTCAACGTAGCAATCAATTTAGCCGGCGAATTTGCAGCGCTAGTAATCAAAATCAAGGCTCGCAAAGAGTTGCTACCAACCTACTCTACTTGCTTGATTATTAACGAGAACGGTGACGCTATGACAGAGAGCATGCTACCTAGTCGTTTCGATAGAGCCAGAGCAACTGCAGGCATACCCAAATCTGCATTTCAGATGCGCGACCTGCATGCAAAAGCTGATACAGATAAAGCGGGGTCTAGTGGTGACATTTTGCAGACCAGCGATCAATTAGGTCATACAAATGTAACCATTACTTAGCCATATAGCCGTGACAGAAAAGACAAGAGAGTTACGCCTACAAAATAATAGAAGTGCGGAAAAATCTATAAAACGCAGAAAATATTTTACTACAGGCATAAAAAAACCCGCTACTGATAGCGGGTTCTTCGTACAAGCACTGGCGGTGTGCTTGTTATATATGGTGCCCGGAGCCGGAATCGAACCGGCACGAAGTTACCTTCGAGGGATTTTAAGTCCCTTGCGTCTACCTATTCCGCCATCCGGGCGGTAGAAGCGTGATTGGATTTTGCTTAGTGCGTCTCCCAATCGAGGGCGCTAATATAAGACAACTTTCCGCTAAGTGCAAGCCCTTGTTGAAGTTTTTCTTTAAAAAGTGACTTTATCTAAAATAACATACAGCAGAACTCTGCAGCAGACGATTTAATCGCAACCCATAACACTCAATTGACGACCCCAACGCAGTCTCTACAACCTTAAAGTACAATATAAACCAATGCGATTAGTATTCCTGCTCATTTTATAGGTAATAACATAAAAAAACCTGCTTTCTAGCGCTTCGCCTAGTTTACTTAATCCAGCGAATGCGTAACATATGCGCAGTCAACTTATCATTGGATAAGTTGCTTCCATGAAAACCCATATTAAGGGGAACAATATGAATAATGTTCTAAAACTTTCTGCATTAGCGCTTGCTGCTGTATTAGCAACAGGTTGCAGCACGACTACAAAAGAAACTGACGCACGCTTAACAGCTGTTGAAGATTCAGTGATGCGTGCGCAAGCTCGCGCTGATGAAGCGTACAGCAAAGCTGGTGATGCAATGAGCGCTGCTCAAAATGCACAGCAAACAGCTGACGAAGCTAACGAACGCGCTCTGCGTATGTTAGAAAAAGCTAGCCGCAAGTAATTTTACTTGTTCTAGTCAAAAGGCCAACACAATGTGTTGGCCTTTTTTTTAACACTTATTTTTTACTGTGCATGCGCTGCAATAACTCAGCTTCAGACTGGCTTAAACCACAGGACTGTTTTAAATCCTCAGCCGTAGCACCCAAACCGATTAATCGTGCCGCTTGGGTAAAGGACAGACTGCCTGGATCTTTCAGCTCTAAGCGCAAGATCTTATCAGGCAATGGCGCTACTTTTTTTTGTAACTCATCCACATTTTGCCCCATACGCATATTACTTGCCGCATAGGTTTCTAAGCGCTTATGCAAGATTTTCAACGCATTCTTATACTGTTCTGTTTGTTTTGCATGCAACAGTTCTTGGTGTTGTTTTTTTCTCCACAGCAGATACACAGCAACACTGTTGCCGATACACACTAGGGATAAAAAAGACAACACCAGCAGCCACATTATAAGCTGTCCAGCTCTGACCATTCGTCTTCATTGAGCATTTTTTCCAGCTCAACCAAAATCAATAGCTCGCCATTTTTATTACACACGCCTTGAATAAACTTAGCTGCATCTTTATTGCCGACGTTGGGCGCTGTTTCCATCTCAGACTGACGCAGATACACCACTTCAGCCACGCTATCCACCAGAATACCTATGACTTGCTTATCCACTTCAATAATCACTACGCGGGTATTATCACCAATTTCAGCTGGCTCTAAACCAAAACGCTGGCGGGTATCAATCACCGTTACCACATTACCGCGCAAGTTAATAATGCCCAATACATAACTGGGTGCGCCAGGCACAGGGGCAATTTCTGAATAGCGTAAAACTTCCTGTACCTGCATCACATTAATGCCATAGGTTTCGTTATCTAGACGAAAGGTCACCCATTGTAAAATAGGGTCATCGGCACTGTGAGCGGATGAGTTCTTCATTATTCTTCCCCTTAATTTGAGCTCTTTGGCTCACGATAATCACAATTTTCCAGTTACTGCTGATATAGCACAATGCGGTTTATCTTTCACTGTAATCAGCTGCGCTAAGACTTCAAGATCCAATAAAGCACACATATGCTCAATCACAGTTCCAGCCAACCAAGCGCGCTGACTGCGCTGAGTTCGCCACTTCACTTGATCGGGCTGTAAACGAATAGCATGACGCACTTGATGCACCGCTAGACCCCAATCACAGCCATTGATCGAGATCACATACTTTAAGTTATCACGCGAGCCTGCAGTATAACGTTCAGGCATCACCCAACGTGCTGTTTCTAATACTTTTAAATTGCCCTGTGGTGTCGCTAATATACCAAGAAACCAATCCGGCTGGCCGAATAACGGCGTTAACTCATCCGCCTCAAACCGATAGATAGTGCCTAATGCGCTTAGAGGGACAGCCAAAGCCAATCCCGCTACATCAAAAAGCAAACATTCAAACGGACTATCTGCCCAACTGACTTTACCCAACTCAGCCTCAGTCTCTACAGAAGCAACTGCGCTGGACTGCACATCATCCTCGTCTTGCGTATCTAAGCGACCTATAGATACCGGTAGCCGGCTGATCTGCTCTTCACTGATCAATGGCTCACGTAATGCAAGTTGAGGCAACGTCAGCGCAGGCGCAGTCAACTCCTTATAAGACGGATCGATGTGCAGCACTGACTGAACAGGATTCGACTGAGCGACACGACTGAGCGCAGGCTCAACCTGCATCTCAGGTACGGCATCATCCAACAGTTCATCTAAATAGTTCTGCAAGGCAGCATGCTGGGTATCTTTACTCATAAGCCATTCCAGACCATCGTCCATTCACTGTGCATAAAAAGGTTCTATTGGCTTGCAGTCTGTTTATCCAAGGCTATCTCTGCAGCTGGGGCAGACACTGTTGGCATAGCCGCACCCTCAGCCGACAGCGCTGGTCTCGATTGCAAGTACACTCGCAGCACATGCTTTAACAAAGCACGATAAGCCAAAATCGCACGGCTATTTTTATCAAAACGCGATGGTACCAGCCCAGCCCGACTGGCATCACGCAAACGCGTATCCACCGGTATATAGGCCGGCCATAACATCTCCGGATACTGCTTTTTTAACATACTCAGTGCCGTGATTGAAGCTTGGGTACGGCGATCAAATAAGGTCGGCACAATACTATAGGGCAATGTTTGTTTACGTGAGCGATTGATCATTTTTAAGGTATTGACCATGCGCTCCAAGCCTTTCAAAGCAAGAAACTCGGTTTGCACCGGAATCAATAAATGCTCGCTGGCCGCTAAGGCATTGACCATCAGTACACCCAGCAAGGGCGGGCTATCAATCAAGGCAAAATCAAAATCATCTTGCAACAACCCCAGCGTACGCGTGATGACTAAACCTAACCCCCCTTTGCCGGGCGATTGGCGCTCTAATACCGCTAAAGCAGTGCTGGCCGGAAGCAATTTAAGGTTCTCATGGCTGGTATCGCGCAGTAGCTTTTCAGGTAATGACAGCGGAATAAAGCCTGAGTGCTGGAATAAGTCATAGCAGCTGTGTTCCATAGTGTCGGGATCATAGCCAAAGTAACTGGTCATCGAGCCGTGCGGATCTAAGTCCACCACCAGAACACGCTTGCCGGCATCAGCCAACAGACCCGCAAGCGCCAGCGTAGTGGTCGTTTTACCGACGCCGCCTTTCTGGTTTGCCACGGCCCAGATTCTCATCGCATACCCCAAGCTTAATCACACTGCATTGAACTGCTATTGTGCCGCGCCAAGCGCTTGACGCCACACCTTCGTTTATATTCACTTAGAGTATAACAAGCAATCTATATGCCACCTTAACGATATAGAGGCCTTACTCAGCCTGGATCACTGCAGGATGGCGATCTTGATCGGTATGGCGTGAGATCACTAAAACAACACGACGATTACGCGCCCGCCCAACCGCATCGACATTATCGGCAATAGGACGAAACTCACCATAACCGACCGCCGCTAAACGCTCAGGCTTGACCCCATCCATCGCTAGCAGTCTAACGATACTGGCCGCCCGTGAGGCCGATAATTCCCAGTTCGTCGGGTATTGTGCAGTACTGATCGGACGGTTATCGGTAAAGCCTTCAACCTGCACCGGATTATCATAAGGCGCTAAAATATTTGAAATTTTCTCAATAATATCAAAGGCATCTTGATGAGGAATCGCATCACCACTGGGAAACAATAGACTTGAACTCAGCTCCAACTCCAGCCACATTTCATTGGCACGCACTTTAAACTGGCCATCACCTAATAAACCATCAAATTGATCACGAATTTGTTCGGCAATACTTTCCAAAGGATCTTTAGGTTGCCCTGCTTCAGCATTCGCCTCACCCTGCCCTTTAATACGTTCATCGCCTAAGGGAATCGGTTTGATGGAGCGATCCTGCTGCTGAAATACACCTTCAATGGATTCTGTTAAGATTTTGTACTTATCTTCATTGAGCGAGGATATGGAATACATCACCACAAAAAAAGCAAATAACAAGGTAATAAAGTCTGCATAAGAGACTAACCAGCGGTCGTGATTGATCGGCTCTTGTGTTCTGCGACGACGGGCCATAATTACTCCATAAAGCCTTGTAGCTTTAACTCAATGGAGCGTGGATTCTCACCCTCAGCAATGGATAAAATGCCTTCTAATAGCATTTCTCGATAGCGTGACTGACGCATCACCATCGCTTTAATTTTACTAGCAACCGGTAAAAACAACAGGTTGGCTGAGCCAATACCATAAATAGTGGCAACAAAAGCCACGGCAATACCACTGCCCAATTGTGATGGATCAGCTAAGTTACCCATCACATGAATTAAGCCCATCACTGCACCAATAATACCAATGGTCGGCGCATAACCACCCATGCATTCAAAAAACTTCGCGGCACTTAAATCACGATCTTCTTGGGTGTATAAATCAACTTCTAAGATGCTGCGAATATCTTCAGCTTCCATACCATCGACCAGTAACTGCAAGCCTTTTTGGGCATAGGGGTCCATTTCCGATTCAGCAATGGCCTCAAGCCCCAGCAAGCCATCTTTACGCGCAATCATGCTCCAGCCAATCACATCATTAATGGCATTGGGCAGATTGGCATGGGGTGGGAAAATCACCCAACTGACAATTTGTGTGGCGCGTTTAAAATGACTGACCGGCGTTTGTAATAAAGCCGCACCTAATGTACCGCCAAAGACGATAAGTGCTGCCGGACCATTCATCAGCCCGCTGATATGCCCGCCTTCAAGGTAGTTACCACCAATGATGGCGACAAAAGCCATAACCAATCCAATCAGGCTGAGGACATCCATTAGCTGCACGCCTCCACCAAGTAGCCACTGATATCATCCAAGCTATAGACAAAATCAGCTAAACCGGCTTTGACAACCGCCATCGGCATACCATAAATCACACAACTGGCTTCATCTTGCGCCCAGACTTGGCTGCCCGCTTGTTTCAGCATGCGCGCACCTTCACGGCCATCGGAACCCATACCGGTGAGGACCACAGCTAAAACTTTATCGTTATAGACTTTTGCCGCCGAGCCAAAAGTAATATCCACACTGGGCTTATAATTAAGCCGCTCATCACCGGGTAAAATGCGCACGTAACCACGCGCATCAATCATCATCTGCTTACCACCGGGGGCTAACAACGCTAAACCAGGCCGCAACATATCGCCTTCTTCGGCTTCTTTAACATCAATGTTGCACAGCTTATTTAAGCGATCAGCAAAGGCTTTAGTAAAGGCCGCAGGCATATGCTGAATCATGACAATGGGTGTTGGAAAATGCGCTGGCAATTGAGTCAGTAATTTTTGTAACGCCACCGGCCCGCCTGTTGATGTACCAATCGCTACCAGCCGATAGGCTTTGCGAGGGGGACTGACTCTTGAAGCTGGTACCGTATCTGCACTGGCACCCAGCAAATTGCGTACAGGCGCTGCAACACTGCTTGGACGGGTTGCTGTAGGGGTTGTTGTCGTTGCCGGTGTTGAAGTGATCGATGTGCGCAGCGGTCGGCGTGGCTCGATAGCAGGAGCTACTTTTGCAGCCGTCGCGGTCGCTGTGCTGGCTGCTTTACTACCCAGTGCCGAGGCGCTGGGTAACGGACGAGAACGTAACCAAGCACGGCGATTACTTTTAGCCAATATATGCACTTTATCGCAGAGCATTTGCTTAACTTTCTGCGGGTTTCTGGAAATATCCTCAAAGTTTTTAGGTAAGTAATCCACTGCACCGGCATCCAGTGCATCTAAAGTCACTCGCGCACCTTCATGTGTCATCGAGGAAAACATCAATACCGGTGTTGGACAGCGCTGCATAATATGTTTTACAGCGGTAATACCGTCCATGACCGGCATCTCATAGTCCATAGTAATCACGTCAGGACGCAAGGCTAGCGTTTGCTCAATCGCTTCTTGGCCATTGGCTGCGGTACCCACCACTTCAATATTACTATCGGAGGAGAGTATCTCGGTCAACCTGCGCCTAAAAAAACCTGAATCATCCACCACTAAAACTTTGACTGTCATACTGACTCCAAAACAGCGCGATTACACCAGTAAGTCTGTGTTATTAACGCTGTCCATAATGTTTAAGCAAGCCAGGAATGTCTAAAATCAGCGCAATGCGACCATCCCCAGTAATGGTGGCACCGGACATACCAGGTGTGCCATGCAACATTTTGCCTAAAGGTTTAATCACCACTTCTTCTTGGCCGACCAATTGATCCACCACGCAGCCAATACGCTCATTACCGACAGTCAGAATCACTACATGCCCTGCGGCTTTTTCTTCATGAGCATGGGTCGGCAGTAACCATTGCTTTAAATAAAATAAAGGCAAGGCTTTATCACGCACGATAATCACTTCTTGGCCATCAACAATATTGGTGCGCGATAAGTCTAAGTGGAAAATCTCATTGACGTTGACCAGCGGAAAAGCAAAAGCCTGATCAGCCAGCATCACCATCAGAGTTGGCATAATCGCTAAGGTCAGTGGGACTTTAATCACCACTTGCGAGCCTTGGCCTGGAGTTGAGAAGACGTTCACTGTGCCATTGAGTTGGGCAATTTTAGTTTTCACCACGTCCATACCCACACCGCGACCCGATACATCAGATACTTCGGTTTTGGTCGAGAAGCCCGCAGCAAAAATCAAGTTATAGCACTCAAGATCCGTTAAACGTTCCGCTGCCTCTTTTTCGAGCATGCCTTTTTCAACGGCTTTATAACGTAATACATCAGCGTCCATTCCTTTACCATCATCGGTAATGGTCAGTTGAATATGATCACCTTCTTGACTAGCCGCCAGTATCACACAACCTTCAGCTTCTTTGCCTGCAGCAAGACGATCTTCCGGCGATTCAATACCATGGTCAACCGAGTTACGTACCAAGTGCACCAATGGATCAGCCAAGGCTTCAACGAGATTTTTATCCAAGTCTGTTTCTTCACCGACTAACTCAAGGCGTATTTGTTTTTTTAGATTACGTGCCATATCACGCACTAAACGCGGGAATCGACCAAATACTTTTTTGATCGGCTGCATCCGTGTTTTCATCACTGCGGCTTGCAAATCGCCAGTCACCACATCAAGGTTGGCCACCACTTTCGCCATCACTTCACTGCCACTCTCGGCACCTAAGCGCACTAAGCGGTTACGCACTAGAACCAGTTCGCCGACCATATTCATAATATCGTCTAAGCGTGCGGTATCGACGCGTACTGTGGTTTCAACCTCTGCGGCTCCAGCTCGTGCTGCAACGGGCTTTTTCGCAGGCACAGGGCTAATGGGTTTGGTCGTAGCTGCGGCTGGCTTAGCAGGCTCAGGGGTTTTCTTTACCGGTGCAGCAGGCGCAGGAGACACTTTTGCTACGCTGAATGTATCTTCAACTGCACCTTTAAATTGACCTTTGCCATGCAGTTCATCCAATAACTTTTCAAACTCATCATCGCTGATTTCTGTTGAATCAACCACGCTTGGATTGGCAGATTGCTCTGTCTCAGCAGACTCTTCAGCCTGTGCAGTCACTTGCGTATTAAACTGGCCTTCACCATGCAACTGATCGAGTAGCGCTTCAAATTCATCATCGCTGATTTGATCGCTATCCACTGTGCTTGCAGACGCACTTGCACTGGTGTCTGCAGCAGCGGTTGGACTGTTTGCAGGACCATGCAACTGATCCAGCAGCGCTTCAAACTCATCGTCGGTAATAATATCACCATCAGCACTCGCCGCTGGCGATGTTTCATCCATTGCGCTGAGTAACTGTTCAAATTCTAAATCAGTGTCATCACCGGGCTCTGGCTGAGCTTGCGCTGCAAAATCTGCAGGCTCAGTCGTTTCGACAGGGCTGACCTCTTGGTCTTCTGGCAAAGCCAGTTGTGCTAATTCGGCCAGCAGCTCATCAGTGGCAGGCGTTAAAGGCAGGCCTTCGCGCACTTCTTGGAACATCTCATTAACGCTATCCAGGGTTTGCAGGACAACGTCCATCAGTTCGGGCGTCACTCGACGCTCACCTTTGCGCAAAATATCAAAGACATTTTCCGCAATATGGCAGCAGCTCACCAGCTCATCTAGCTGTAAAAATCCAGCGCCACCTTTGACGGTATGAAAGCCACGAAAGATTGCATTGAGCAGATTCATATCATCAGGGCTACCCTCCAGCTCGACCAGCTGTTCAGATAGCAATTCTAGAATTTCTCCTGCCTCCACTAAAAAGTCTTGGAGGATTTCTTCATCTGCATCAAAGCTCATATGCGCTCTTCCTAAAACCCTAGACTGGACAGCAAGTCATCAACATCAACTTGATCCGTGACCACATCATCCCGTGTATCGGCGCGCATTTGCGGACCTTCACCGGCACTGCTGTTTTTTTCTTTGCTGTCTTTTTTGCGCAGATCTTCAGTTGAGTGTTCAATACCAGCCACTCGATCCACTTGTCCAGCCATCACACACAGCTTGACCAGATTGGTTTCAATATCAGCAATCAGGTTCATCACACGCTTGATCACCTGACCGGTTAAGTCTTGGAAACCTTGCGCCATCATAATTTCATTCAGATTGGATGAAAGCTGATCACTGTCCTGCAAGCTACGCAATAAAAAATCCTCAACGCGCTTGGCTAGCACACGGAATTCATCTGCTTTCATATCGCGACGCATAAAACGCTGCCAGTCGGCAATTAAGCTTTGCGCTTCATAACTGATGTAAGTGACCAAAGGCGCACTTTTTTCCACCAAATCCAACGCACTATTGGCAGCGTCATCAGTCATATTAACAACGTACTGCAAACGCTCCGATGCATCGGTGATTTGCGACATTTCTTTGGCATGTGGATTGCGTGGATCAATATCAAAATCAATAATGGCCGTATGCAACTCTCGAGTTAAGCGTCCCACTTCACGATACAGGGCGCTCTCACGGATCTGGCTGATCTGCGTAATAATTCGAGCTGCTTCTTCTAAATCACCTTGCTCAAGACTCTGCTGCAGTTGAGGAGCATGCAAAGCGATGGCAGACGTAAAGTCAGCCTCACTGCTTGTATCGTGTTCCATAGTTTCCTCACCGCTTATATTCAGCCGTTAACACGCACAAATATTTTTTCAATCTTATCTTTCAAGGCTTGTGCGGTGAATGGCTTAACCACATAACCGTTTACACCCGCTTGCGCTGCAGCAATGATTTGGTCGCGCTTGGCTTCTGCCGTGACCATCAGAACTGGCAAATGCTTTAAGTTGGCATCAGCACGCACTTCACGTAATAAGTCGAGGCCACTCATAATGGGCATATTCCAATCTGTAACCAAGAAATCAAAATTGCCATTTTTCAGCATCGGTAACGCGGTTGCGCCATCATCCGCCTCAGCGGTATTGGTAAAACCAAGGTCACGCAAGAGGTTCTTGATGATCCG
>Ga0265295_1002957_pt1 | contig 25670 bp, 14 predicted proteins | sample Munlansysbiofilm_FD_192503 | JGI IMG/M metagenome (GOLD analysis project Ga0265295, IMG submission 192503) | Leachate microbial communities from a municipal landfill in Southern Ontario, Canada - Methane capture system biofilm | ecosystem: Engineered > Solid waste > Landfill > Unclassified ... | reverse complement strand
TGTTGTTCTCCGCCGGCTTTAGCCGGCGTATGTTCGTAGTTCAAGCTTTAGCTTGCGCTCTTAGCCGGCTTTAGCCGGCGTGAGAAGGCATCAACCACAAGATTTTCTTTGTATCCAATAGTTTATGGCCATTTGTAGCGCCTCTACGAGGCGCCGGTTTTGGTGGTGCTTTGTACCCCAGGCGCTCCACCCTTCGGGTTCCGCGCCTGGGGTTATTTTAGTATGGCGCCACGCGCCACTGTTGGCAGGATTAAAACAGGCGCTTCGCGCCCCTGTTTAGGATGACACCTTGCATAGCAAGTGTTTACCTAGAACTTTTAACAATGGTTTTTTCCTTGATTCTTCTTTAAAAACTGTTAAGTTAGCGCCAATAGGCTGAAGCCTGGGGTAGTAGCATGGTTATGCGCCTACGGCGCAAGTATATACGCTGTTTTGCAGCGGATTTTTCTAAGGGACAAAATGGCTCGTTTCTGCGACAAAATTCATCAGATGATTCTGATTTTGCCAGTTGTATTGGCTCTGGTAGGTTACCCACAAAAGCAAAATTCCTCTGAAAAACGCAGGTTTTGGAAGAAAATCTAATGTTTCTCTGCGATTAAGTCCATTTGGTGCCCCAAAGGGGCAATCTAATGTAGCCCAGGGTAAGCGAGGCCGCAGGCCGAGCGTCACTCTGGGTAAAAGCCCGCCTGAATCCGGCGCCCTGTAGGGGCGCCACAAACGGCCTTTCTGCGTTATGCCCTTTTTGGACGGGGTCTGCTGTTACAGGATACCGCGTCTCAGGGCATCGAAGAGGAAGACGGTTGTGGCCTGTGCGGCGTTAAGCGATTCAGCTGGGCCGGGCATGGGTATGCCAATGGCCTGTCCCAGCTCGGGCTGACTGACGCCGAGGGCTTCGTTGCCTATGACCAGAGCGCCTTGGAGCAGGCAAAAGTCCTCCTCGAAGAGACTTTTTTGGGCATTTGGCATAGCGCACCAAATTTGTTTGCCACCCAGACGCTTGAATTGTTTGACTGCCTGCTCCAGGTCGGGCAGGTAACTCATGTCCAAGGCAAATTGTGCTCCCATGCCGGCCCGGATGACCTTGGGGGCGTATACGTCAACACTGCCGTTGGTAAGCCAGACCGACTTGAGGCCCACCGCCCAGGCGCTGCGCAAAATGCTGCCTACATTGCCAGGTTCGCGCAGCTGGTCCAAAATCAGGCAGAATGGCAGGGGCAAAGAGAGTTCAAGCGGGGCTGGGCGCCTTAACAGGCAAAGCAGGCCCTGCGGGGTCTCAGTGATCGCCAAGTCGGAAAACTGGCGTTCGGAGACGCAGACTGGCTCGATCCCGGCAGCTGCAAGAGCTGTGAAGAAGGGGCCTGCCGCAGCTTGTTGCGGGAGTGATTCCAGGCAAATGACTGCCTCGAGCCAGTCGGGGCGGAGGCGCAAGGCCTCGAAACAGCAGCGCAGCCCTTCTGCCAGGAAATAAGGCGACTTCTTGCGCAGATGCCTACTGCGTAATTGGACTATATGCTTTTGCCAGCGCGAAAGTGACATGAGAAGCCCTTGAAACACGAAGGGAGAGGACACGAAGAGACACTAAGGCACACGAAGGCAATTCAGGGCGTAATCACGAAGAAGTTCACTGAGACCCAGTGGCAGACGCTGCCGCCCAGTACAAAAAAGTGCCAGATGGTATGCATGTAGGGCACTTTGTCCATGACATAGAAGATGACTCCCACGGTGTATGAGACTCCGCCGATGACCAGCATGGTGAGTGCCGGTGTGCTGATATTGCTGAGCAAGGCTCTGAAGAAGAAGACGACTAGCCATCCCATGCATAGGTAGACCAGCAGTGACCAGCGCTGCCATCGCCGTAGTAGGGTTTCCAGCAGCACGCCGAAGAGTGCCAGTCCCCAGATCATGCCGAACAGCGTCCAGCCCTGGGCGCCTTGCACGCTGAGCAGTGCAAAGGGGGTGTATGTGCCGGCGATGAGCAGGTAGATGCTGATATGATCGAAAACCTGAAAAACCGCTTTGCTGCGGTGGCTTTTCAGAGCGTGATAGAGCGTAGAGCTATTATACAGGATTATCAGGCTGGCGCCAAAAATGGCGCTGCTGACTATGGCTTTTGGGCCGGCATACAGTGCCGACCAAATACAGAGCAGCACCAAAGCCACGATGCCAAACACAGTGCCGAGCAAATGGCTTATGGCGTTGGCCCACTCCTCGCCACGGCTGCGGTGAAACTCACGGCGCCAATGCAGTATCTTGGCGCGCAGCCTGGCACTGCGCGGGTATTCCTGGCGTAATTTTGCAATTTTTTCTTGTTTTGTCATTTTGGCGTTTTTCTTTTAGTCTGTCTTGGCCTTTTTTCGGTTAGACTGCCATGTGTTTTTAATTTCAATGCAGCATTACTTGGCCGCCGGTTACCGGGATTGCCTGTCCGGTCTCGTATTTTTGCTCGATGCAATAGATGATTGCCCTGGCCACGTCTTCGGGCTGGCAACCTCGGCGCATGGGTACTTTGTCTTCATAGAAGCGTCGCACATCTGCGGCACTTTGCGCTCCGGGCACTTTTCCGGTATGAAGATACTGCGTGAACAGTCCTTTTTCCGGGTCGCTCCACAGTGGCCCGTCATAATAGTTGCCTGGGCAGACGCTGTTGACCCTGATGTTGTATTCGAGCAGCTCTTTGGCGAAGCTCTGGGTCAGTCCTATGGCGCCGAATTTCGAGCCTGCGTAGGCGGCATTTTTATTGCTGCCTTCCAGTCCGCTTTTGGAGTTGACCTGCACGATGTCGGAGTCAAGTCCACCCTGATTTTGTCTGGCCATCAGTCTGGCGGCGTGTTTGACGCAAAGGAAATAGCCGGTGTAATTGATATTGGTGACGAAATTCCAGTCCTCCAAGCTCATTTCCAGCACTGAGCCGGCTCGCAGCACGCCGGCATTTGCCACCAAAAGGTCCAGTCCGCCGCAGGTAGCGGCCACACTAGCAAAAAGTGCCTGTACGGAGTCCTCGTCGGCGATATTGACTTTCATGGCCAATGCCCGCAGTTCGCCATATTTTTGACAGAGTGCCTCTGCCGCTTTTTGGGCAGCTTCCAGATTTATATCGGCGATGATGACTATGCCGTCCTGAGCGCAGAGCTGGTCGGCGATGCCCAGCCCGAAACCCTGGGCGGCTCCGGTTACCAGGCAGACGCGCTTGTTAAGTCTTCCCGCACGGCTTTGCTGTACGCTGCGTCTATATGACTCCGCCTCCCAGTTTTCGATAAAGCGGTACTGTTTCGCGTCCAGGTAACGCGGGCCTCCGAAGGCCTGGCTAAGCGCCTCAATTTGCCTGGCGTTAAGCAATGCGGTCTTGATGTCCTGCGCCTCTTTCAGGTCAGCGGCACAGGCGAAGAGGGCTTTTCCTGAGATATCGAGCAGCTTGGGCGCATAGCCGTGTTTTTGCTCAAAGGCCTGCAAGGAAGCAGGCTCGCCATCGCCTACGTAGGCAAAGGACTTGGCGTAGACTATGTGGTCCGGGGTCAAGGGGCCGGCAAAGGCGCTGCCCTTGCCGAGCAGGTGCAGCAGTGCGCGCTGCTCGCTGTCTTTGCTCAAGCGCTGACGCAGAAGCGGGGCGATTTCTTGCACGAAAGCCGGGTCGGCTTCTTCCAAGGCGATTTCGCCGCAGATTGCGGCTTCCTGATAGGCCAGTTTCAGCCTGCTAAAGATATGCTCGTAAATGTCTTTGATCTCGGCGCAGCTGTCGGCGGCGACAAAGACGCCGTGGTTTTGTAGAAAGATTATCTGCCTTTGCCTGCCTTGGCTGAGCGGATTCTGCCGCAGAGCCTCATCTACCTGTTTTGCCAGACTGCTGCCCGGGTCACAGTAGTCCAGGAAGAGTGCCTCGGGGAACAGCTTCTGGCAGCTTTGTCTGGCTTGTTGCGAGCAGAGCATGCCGTTTACCAGGGTAGGATGCAGATGCATGACAAAAGTATAGTCGATAAGCTGATGCAGCGGAGCCTCAACCGAGGGGCGGCCCGCTTGCCCTGGCATCATCGAGTCCTGCATGATCTTTTTGACTTGTGCCTCACGCTCGTCGCAACTCAATTCGGGCGGCAATGCGAATATCTCGGCGAGGCGGTCTCGCCTCAGGGTCAGCAAGTCTTTGCCTTGCAGTTTTGCCAATGCTACGCCGCTAGGCTTGATATGGAGCAAATCGGCGCTTTTTGCCGAGCAGTTGCCGCCGCCAAGAAAAACAAAATCTGGGTTGTTGCCGTAAAACCGCGATAGTTCTGCGATTTCCCTGAGTTCAGAAGCTGGCATGCTTTGATCCTTATTACTGTAAGAATTGTTTGTGTTCGCCCTAGCAGGTTTTTGGACACGAAGACACACGAAGAGACACTAAGAGACACGAAGGCTAGGGCCACCCGGGTTCGGTGTTTTGTGGAGTGCCGTCATGCGTTTACTCGCCTGGGTCTATATGGATTTTCAGTCTTTGGCAACTAGGCAGGTCCAGGTTTTCGCCGTAGTACTTGCTTGGCAGTCCGCCGGCGAATATACCCAGGGGCTGGTCTTGAAAGGTGAATGTAAGCTGATTATTGGCCTCGTCCAGCTTGTTCTTGGCCTCTTTGCGTCCGGGGGCAGAGTTGTCAACGAAGGGGTGCAGGAATCCCAGGCTGGTTTCCGCCAGCCAGCGTGCTGCCTGCGGATAGGCCTCCTGCTGCGATTTATCCACAAAGAGCTTGCCGAATTCCTGGCAGGGCAGCAGTTGCACCGCCGGGGTGATCTCTCGTAGCTCTTTTAGCGCGCCGCTGGCTCGGCTGTGCATTTCGAGGGCATCGAAACTATGCGGCATGGCGACGATGGCGGCGCAGGCCAGGTTGTGACGTCGGGCATGTCGCAGGATTTCCAGGCTGTAGTGGCATCCGGTGCGCCCTCCCAGGCCGCAGACCACCAGGAGCAGCTGCAGTGCCGGGAACTGCGCTTCCAGGGCTTCATGCAGGTTTTTGTACTTTTCTTCAGCGTTTTGCTCCTCGTTTTCCGGCAGCAGTATGGTGTTGAGACCCTGTATGTGGCCTAGGGCTTCGGCGTCGCTGTCCATGACGCAGATGCGCAGTCCAGGCAGGCCGCCGCGCTGTAAAACATAGTAAGCAGCTTTGCCGCCGGCCTTGCCGACGCCGATTAAAAGCATGTTGTTTTCTAGTTTGGGGCTGGAATCGGGCATTTTCTGCATTTGTTTTTTGACCACGAAGTTAGGCGAAATTTTTTAGACGAGCTTTAGGGCAGCTGGGCTTCACCAGTCGGCTATGGTTTTCCAGGCGTTTTTCCACCATTCCACGGTGCCGCTGAGCAGGGATTTTTGTTGTGCCACCTCTCTGGCCACCTGCAGGTCTCGGCGTCCGGCTCGAAGCAATCCTATCACCGTGTTGTGCTGTGGCTGCAGCTGTAGTCCGGCCAAGCAGCTGACATTATAGGGTTGTGCTATGCTTACGGGTCGGTTGAAGACGGTGGCCGCCAGGTCGCAGACCTGCGGGATTTTGGCGCCGCCGCCGGAGAGATAGATCCTGTTGCTCAGCCAGCTGTAGGCTCCGCTGTCGGTAAGCTGTCTGCGGATCAGTTCAAAGAGTTCGCGCAGTCTGGTTTCGACCACCAGCTCTATGCTGGATGCCGGTATGAGGCGGTGTTCACCCTGCCTTTCCGGGTCTATGGTCACCATTCTTGCTCTTTTATCCTTGGTAGCAATGGCGTTGCAGTGTAGATTAGCCATCTGCAAGAGCAGCGCCCTGGCGGTTTTTATGGGCAGTTCCAGGCTTATGGCCAGGTCATTGGCTATATGTTCGCAGCCTATGCTGATTTGCCCCAGGTAGAAATATCCTGCCGAGCTGGGTATGGCCAGCGAGCACATTCCTGCGCCCAGGTCGATCACCAGGTCCAGGGCCTCGTCGGAGTTGCTGGGCGGGAAGACGGCGGCGCTCAGAGCCAGTGGGGTGTAGATAACGGTGGCCACCTCCAGCTTGCCCAGTGCTTCGGCCAGCAGGCAGTAGGTGGTGTTGGCGCGCTCCTTGTCCGCCAGAAAATGCTGTGTTTCCACTTCGAGGGAGCGCGAGCATTGCCCTATGGGGTTGAACAGTATCCTGCCGTCGGCCAGACGGAAAAGGCGGTTCACTGACTGCGTGAGCAGCAGTTTGCCGCCGGGCACGACGTGATTGCTTGCCTTCCGGGTTGCTTCGGCCAGGTCTTCCTCGCGGATCAGTCCGGAGGGTTCGTCTATGTCTAGCTTGGCGCTGATCTTGACAGTTTCAATGAAGGCGCCGGAAATTGCCATGAACACCGGGCCGCTGATGGGGAAGCCGGCGGCCTGCTCGGCTCCGCTCAGGGCCAAGGCGACCTGCTCTGCGACCACGCGGGTGTCCAGAGCCTCGGCCTTGCACATTTTCAAGGAGGGAAGCTCGTGACAGGCCAGCACAGAGAGCTGCTCGTCATGCAGGAATTCGCCTAGCATGACCTTGATGCTGTAGGTGCCGATTTCAACGGCAGTGTAGATTTCGCGGCGGGACTTCATGTTGCGGAGGCTTAGAGACTTTTTTGTGTCGGGTATATATAGAATATATCCCGGCAAGCAAAGGCTTCAAGGGCGACAAAGCGGGGAAAGCACTGACTTTTCTTCGAGATACTCCTCGGGGCTACTTGCGTTTTTGCATTTCCAGCAGGAACCTGATAGTTTCCCTGATCTCTTCTTCCCCGTTACTGGCTTCGATTTTCGGCAGCTTGCCATAATTTTTATATAGGCCCCGACTGGTTTCGATGACCAGCAGGTTTTCACGCACTGAGAGGCTGATAAGGTCGAGGCTTTTGGCCAGCAGCTTGATTTTCTGCATTTCCACCAGCAGTCTGGCATTTTGCGGGAGCCTGCCGAAGCGGTCTTGCAGCTCCAGGGCGAAATCGTCACATTGACTGATGCTAAGTGCCTGGCTCAGGCGTCTGTAGGTTTCCAGGCGCAGCGCTTCATCCTCGATGTATTCGCTGCCGATGCCCACTTGCACCTTGCCTTTGACCGGGGTGAGCGAGCTGCTTACCTGTTCGAGTTCGATGAAGACCTCCCTGCGCGTGGGTATGCTGCGATTGTCCATTTTGGCCACTGCTTCTTTGAGCATTTGGCAATACAGGTCAAAGCCTACTGCCGCGATATGCCCGCTCTGCTCTTCTCCCAGTATATTGCCGGCGCCGCGTATCTCCATGTCTTTGAGTGCCAGTTTGAAGCCGGCTCCCAGGTTGCTGTAGCGCCGGATGGCGGCCATTCTTTGGCGCGCATTTTCGGGCAGCAGTCCCATAGGTTGCAGCAGCATATAGGCGTAAGCCTGGCGGTGGTAGCGTCCCACCCTGCCGCGCAGCTGGTAAAGCTCTGAAAGCCCAAAGCGCTCGGCGTTATCGATAATAATGGTGTTCGCATTTGCTATGTCTATGCCGCTTTCAATGATGGTGGTGCAGAGCAGCACATCGAGTTCGCCGGCGATGAACTGCAGCATGACCTCCTCGAGTTCGGCGGCCGGCATCTGGCCGTGTCCGACCCCGATTCTGGCCTCCGGGAGCAGTTCGCTGAGCATGCTGTGCATATCCATGATGGTATGCACGCGGTTGTGCAGAAAGAAGCTCTGTCCGCCGCGCTCCAGCTCGCGGCGCAGCACCTGGCGTATCAGCTCCTTGTCGAAATTGGCCACTACTGTGGAGACTGGCATGCGGTCGGAGGGCGCGGTGCTGATGGTGCTCAGCTTGCGCAGTCCGGAGATGCTGAAATACAAGGTGCGCGGTATGGGGGTGGCGGTCATGGTGAGGATGTCCATGCTGGCGCGCAGACCTTTGAGCTTTTGCTTGTGCTTGACGCCAAAGCGCTGCTCCTCGTCTATGACCAGCAGCCCCAGGCTGGCGAATCTGACGTCCTTCTGCAAGAGCCTGTGAGTGCCTATAACGATGTCGACCTCACCTTTAGCCAGGTCTTTGAGCACTTGCTTTTGCTCGGTTTTGCTGCGAAAACGGCTGAGCAGCTCGACACGCATCGGGTAGGGCGCCATGCGCATGGTGAAGGTCTGATAATGCTGCTGCGCCAAAAGAGTGGTGGGCACCAGGATAGCGGTTTGCCTGCCGTTCATGGCGGCGCGAAAAGAGGCGCGCAGAGCCACCTCGGTTTTGCCGTAGCCTACGTCGCCGCAGAGCAGGCGGTCCATGGGCTTGTCCGACTCCATGTCTTTAAGCACATCGTCAATGGCTTCCTTCTGGTCGGCGGTTTCGATATAGGGGAATGAGGCCGCGAATGACAGCTCCCATTCCGGCGCGGGTTTAAAGCTGTTTCCCTTGCTGTTTTGGCGCAAGGCGTCGAGTTTGAGCATTTCGGCGGCCAGGTCCCATGCCGCCGAGGCCGCCTTGTCCAGGTTTTTTTTCCAGATGTTTCCCCCCAGCTTGCTCAATGCCGGGCTGGTTTTTCCGCTTCCCATGTATCTGCTGAGCAGCTGTACTTGTTCTATGGGCACATACAGTTTGGCCTCATCGGCGAACTCCAGTTCCAGGGCCTCGATGTATTCGCCGCTGCTCAGGATTTTTCTGATGCCCTTATATCTGCAGATACCGTGGTTGACGTGCACGGCCAGCACGCCCTCCTCCAGGTCCTGATAGTCTCTCAGGGCGCTTTCCGTCTTATAGTCTATATGCTTGTGTCTTTTCAGGGTGGCCGGTCTGCCAAAAAGCTCTTGTTCACTGAGTAGCACCAATTTTTGCATCGGGAAGAAGAGTCCGGCGGGCAGTGAGAGGCGCTGAAACTGTATGGGCAGCGTGCTGGTCTGCTCGTCTTCGGCGAGCAGCTCGCGCATTCTTTTCTCGTCTCCTTCGGAGGCGCAGCATGCCACCAGGCTGTAGCCGCTTTCCTGCCAGCGCAGCAGGTTGCTGCGCAGCAGCTGCCAGCGCCAAAGCCCGTCCTGGGTATTAATCTCCGGCAAGGGTTCGGCGAGCAGCTCTGCCAGGCCGCTCACAGAGAAGATATGATAGGCGCTATTGTCTTGTGACCTGGCCTGAAAGTCTTCGTCCAGACATTGCAGGCTGATATGGTTTCTGCTACCTTGTCTTTTTTTTTGCCAGAGGCGCAAGTCCTCCTGGCTATAGTATTCCTGCAGATGCCTGGTGATTCTTTCCTCTTCGCAGAAGACCTGCCAGGTCTGCTTGTCAAAGTAGTTCCACAGCGCCGTGCTGGGCTGGTCGGCTGGTTCGAGCACGGCGCTGCCCCTGGGTATGATGCGAAGCTCTTCCACCTCCTGTTTCGAGCGCTGTTCCACCGGCGAGAAGAAGCGCATGCTGTCAATTTCGTTGCCCCAGAACTCCATTCTGACCGGCTCTCCATAGAGCGGGCTATAGAGGTCGAAGACGCCGCCGCGGCGGGCGAATTCGCCGGGGGCCTGCACTTCATACTCGTGGTCGTAGTCCAGCAAGGTAAGCTTTTCAGCGAGTTCTTCCGGGCCTATGTGCTGGCCTTTGCGCAGGGTGAAAACGCGTTTTTTGAAGCTTTCCGGCTCCAGGGTTTCCTGTAGAAGCACGCTGGCGCTGCTCAAGTATATGGCTTCTTCGCCCTCCAGTATGGAATGCAGGGCGGCGCAGCGGGCCGCCTCATTCTCAGGTATCCACTGTTGGCGAGTGGAAAGCAGTTCCGGTATGCTGACTATAGGGCGTTTTTCGCCGCAGAGCTGGGTCAAGGAGGCCAAGGAGTCGGCCAGGCGTTCCATACGCAGGCTGTCAGCCACCACTATGAGCACTGAGCCTTGGCGGTGTTTTAGGATGCGGGTGATGGCTGCCGGCAGCAGTGCGGCTGAGTCTAGTTGCGCCGTGAATGAGTCTTGCGGCAGACCGGCGGCTTTGAGCCAGTCGGATAGTTTATGTAGCCAGGTCATTTAGTGTGTGCCAGAAAAAAAAGTAAAAGTTTTGGACACGAAAATACAGAAAGTCACAGCAAATCGTCTTCTACCAGCTGTGCCTTGGCGAGATATAAGCGGTTTAACCGCGCATAGAGATCTTGTCCTCCTCGCTCAGTATTTTCTCAAACTCGGCTTTGTTCATGGACTTCATATATGCCTCGATGGCACTGATTTCTCCCTCTTTGAACATTTTCATCAGCGTATTGTCCATGCTCTGCATGCCAATGCCGCTGGACTGCTCGATAATGCTGCGTATATTGGCGATGGAGCCGTCCCTGATGGTGCCGGGTAGCGCGTCGGTGCGCAGCAGTATTTCGTGGCAGGCGATTCTTCCCTTGCCGCTGGCTTTGCGGCAGAGCAGCTGGGAGATAACCGAGTTGAGCGACTGCGCCAGCATGGCGCGGATTTGGTTTTGCTGGTCGGAGGGAAATGAGTCGATGATGCGGTCTATGGTCTTGGGCGCATTATTGGTGTGCAGCGTACCGAAGACCAGGATGCCCATGGTTGCGCAGGTCAGAGCCAGGCCTATGGTCTCCTGGTCGCGCAGCTCGCCGACCAGGATGATGTCTGGGTCAGCGCGCATAGCGCCTCGCAGTGCGGCGGCGAAGCTCTTGGTGTCTGGACCTACCTCGCGCTGTACGATGACCGACTGCTTGTTGGGGTGCACAAACTCGATGGGATCTTCGATAGTGATGATATGCTTGTGTTTCGTGTCGTTGATGTAGTCTATCATGGCAGCCAGAGTGGTGGACTTGCCGCTGCCGGTGGGGCCGGTGACCAGCACCAGGCCCTGCTCGTTGTCGCAGACCTGGCGCAGTATGGGCGGCAGGTCCAACTCCGCTATGGTCATGATCTTGGTGGGGATGACACGCATTACTGCGCCCGGGCCAAAGTAGTTATTCATGTAGTTGACGCGGAAGCGGGCCAGGCCGGGTATCTCGTAGGCATAGTCCATGTCCAGGTTCTCAATATACCAGTCCCAGCGCTGGCTGGGGGCGGCCTCCTGTAAGAGAGAACTCATCTCGTCGGGCTGTATGGGCGGATGCGGCAAAGCCATCAGATTGCCGTGCAGACGGATGCGCGGGGGCATGCGGGAGCAGAGATGCAGGTCGGAGCCGCCTAGCTCGATCATTTCGCGAAGTAAATCATCTAAACGTGACATCGAAAAACCTTGGATAGGGTGGCTTGGGGCGGAGGATTGCTTCAGTTTGCAGTGGCGAGGGCCAGGTTTTGCGCTCTAAAGAGTAAAGGTGGTCGGCAGGGTTTTGGACACGAAGACACACTAAGGGGGAGGGCACTAAGGGGCACGAAGAGACACTAAGGCACACTAAGGGCTTATGCGGCGCCTGCGGCGCCGCATAAGCCGCTTGCCCGTTTTGGTTTGTTGGGAAAAGAGAGCCGGACAAAGCAGAAAAACTCGATGGAATCGCATGAAAAACGCAAATTTTCCGCTGAAATTTTAATTTTTTCTTGAGAATCTGTCCATTTGGTGCCCCAAAGGGGCAACCTAATAAAGCCCAGGGTAAGCGAGGCTCCGTAGGAGCCGAGCGCCACCCTGGGTAATAGCCCCCCTGAATCCGGCGCCCTGTAAGGGCGCCACTAACGGCCTTTTGACATTATGACCTTTTTGGACAGGGTCTAAGACACACAAAGACACACAAAGGCTTTTTTAGCCCTGGCTTGGATTAAAACCAGCCTTTTTTCTTGGGCGCGTTTTTTTGGGCCTCCTCGCCGAACCTTTGCGCCTCGGAGCTGCGCATTTGCCTGATCAGGTCTGGGGTTTTGATGAGCGGCAGGGTTTGCTCATAGCTGCGTTTGCCCTCCAGGTAGAGGTCATAAAAGCTTTGTTCCATTGTGCTCATGCCTATGTTACGGCTGGTTTGTATGCTCGAGGCTATCTGGAAGGTCTTGCCTTCGCGAATGAGGTTGGAGATGGCCAGGGTGCCCAGCAGTATCTCCGCCGCCATGACCACACCGCTCTTGTCGGCATTGGGTACGAGCTGCTGACAGATGACCGCCTTCAGACTCTCGGCTACCATCGAGCGTATCTGCGACTGCTGGTTGGGTGGGAAGACATCGAGCAGGCGGTCCATGGTGGCTGGAGCGCTGCTGGTGTGCAGTGTGCCGAAGACCAGGTGCCCGGTCTCTGAGGCGCGTATGGCCATCTCTACGGTAGTCAGGTCACGCAGCTCCCCGATGACAATCACGTCTGGATCTTCACGCAGCACGGCGCGGAGGGCATTATGGAAGCTTTTTGTGTGAGAGCCTAGCTCACGCTGAGTGATATTGCACTTGATGGGCTGGTGGATGATCTCGATGGGATCCTCGATGGTAACTATGTGATCCTCGCGGTTCTTGTTGATGAAATCAACCAGGGCGTTAAGTGTAGAGGACTTGCCGCTTCCCGCCGGCCCGGTAATAAGAATTATGCCCTGGTTGTGCGTGGTGAGCTTTTCGATGATCTCCGGCCGGCTGAAGCCCAACTCGCCAATGGTGGGTATCTTGGCGTCTATCACTCGGTAGGAGCCGGCTACACCCAGGCGCTGACGCATCAAGTTGATGCGGTAACGCTCTTTGGCTGTGACATTGTAACTGTAGTCCAACTCGTTTTCGTTTTCAAAGTGGCTTCTTTGCTCCTCGTTGAGCGGAGCTAGGTTGAGGGCGGCAGCAGCCTTGGCGCTAATCACCTGCTGCCCGGGCAAGAGAGAGATATCCTTGAAGCGGCGTACGAATGGCACTGCGCCTGTGGAGATATGTATGTCGCTGCATTGCGTTGCCCGTCCTCGGCTGAGAAAGTCGTCAAGCAGCCTTCTGGCGCCGTCCTGGTCCAATTCCTCGGCCTCGGCCAACAGGGGCCAGCCCTGTTGCCAAAGCTCGCCCTCGCTGCTGGCGATGAATGGAGCTGGCGCTCGTCGCGCGGGTTCTTCAGGAGACTGCGCCGGTTCTACCGGCTCGTTTGGCGCAGTCTGGCTGCTTTCAAATACGCTAGTGGGCGGATAGCCCAGTATTTTGGCCTCCTCTTTTGCCATTTGAGCCAGGGTCTGCAGGCGCTCGGCGTCCTGGCAGATCTGGTTGTCGAGGATCACCTGCATAAAAAGCGCCAGCTCCGGCTCCATATCGGCTTCTTTAATGGCATCAAGCACCGCCAGGCAGGAGGCCGCGTCAAACAGATTCTCACTTACCGCATGGTGGCAAAACCAGTCGATTTCCTTATTAAGCATACCGTTGTTCATGGAGGCTCCCTGACAAAATGAGTAATCCGGCACAGTCTTAAAATTAATGCCGTTTTGGATTTATGCAACGGTTTTTGTACACGAAGACACACTAAGTAACACGAAGACACACTAAGTTTGTCAGCTTTGGCGCGGGCCTTAGTTTGGCTTCGCTTGTAAAAAACGGCGAATTATGATACAGATTATTTTTGTCTGTCATAAAAAAAGCTGTTTTTTATTTGCATTGCCATAATTAAGGGTATATGTTATCTGCAGTTGTTTTTGCAGGCCGGATGCCACCGTCCTAGCAATCAGGATATTTACGGAGAAAAGCCATGAAAAAGCCGTGTTTGTTTACCTTGATTGAACTACTGGTCGTCATTGCGATTATCGCCATCTTGGCCAGTCTTCTCTTGCCTGCTTTGAGCAAGGCCAGGGCCAGGGCAATCACCATTACTTGTGTCAACAACAAAAAGCAGTTGATGTTTCCCATCCACCAATATTGTGATGACCATGACGGGGTTTGGACGAGCAATGCCATCAACAGCAAATACAAGGAAACCGTCAAGGAGCCACACTGGATGACCACATTGGCTTATAGTGGCGACTATCTGGCTTTCGCCAGCAAGATATCACGCTGCCCGGGTTATGGCACCCCCTGGGTGGGCAATATTAACGACCGCTACAATTGCTTCGGGGTAAGGATGGGGCATCCCTATGCCACTCCGGACTATTGTCATGAGCGCAAAAAGGATGGACTGGGAAACTACTTTCAGACTATCTTCACCAATAAAATCAAAAACCCGGCGGGATTTTTCTTTATTTCCGACACTGTGTCCGGGACCGGCGATAGCTTGAGACAGGGCAGCACTGCGACTTGCGACTACAATTATGCGCTTGCCGGCAACGGGTATTGCAGCGTGTATGCTTTTCATGACAACAAGCTTAGCCTGGCATACTGGGACGGCAGAGCCGACGGGGCGGTAACGCCCGGGCAGTTTGCCAAAGACTGCAAGGCGGACGGCATGACACGGCCCATCGGGTTTAAACTGCTGGGCAATGTATTGGCCAAGGCACTGTAAAACCTTAGCTTACAAAAAGAGACTGTGTCCTAGTCTTCAAAATCCTGCCGATTGTCTTTTCGGACGGGGCCTGATTCAAAGAAGAGCAAAATGCCGAACGTGAACCTGCTGGTTTTGATACTCTGTATCATGTGTCTGAACTTTTCTTCTTTCGCGCTGGGGTTAGGATTCAAGCTCGAACAGTTTGAGGAACGCACGCAAAGCGTGATTCTGGAAAACGATTTTGTCAGGATACGCATCAATGAGCGCGGCGGACGCATCAGCCAGTTTTATCTCAAAGAGGCCGACTATGATTTTTGCTCAGATGACGGGAGTGTTTTTTCCGGGCTGGGTAAAATCCGCGATGTTTATTACAACAATATAGAGACCCTCACCGGACGTCACCGTTTGGAGCTGGAGAGTTCCAGCCCTGAGCGGCTTACTGTGAAAGCCACTTATTTGGCGCATAGCGGTAATCTGGCCGGTCTGGAAATAAGCAGAAGCTATACATTGCGGGAGGACTCGACGTTTTTAGATTGCCGCATACTGCTGAAGTGTCTTGAACAAGAGAGCGAGCTGCAAATAAATCTGCACAGTCTTTTTCCAATTGACCCGGAAAACAACGAGGTATACCATTTTATTCCCAGCAAACGCGGGCTGGCCAGCTTTTCACAAAACCAGGCTCTGCTGCAAAAGATGAACTTGTGTATGGACCCGGCTCAGCCTTGGTGTGCATTTATTGACCGCAAGAAGCTCTGCGGCATGGCGCTGCTCGCCAAAAATCTGGAGCAGCTTGAGGGCATGTTCGTCTGGGCCTCTGCAAACAACTTTACGCTGGAGCTAAACTTCAATAATCTGAAATTGCGTCCGGTAGCCGCCGCCGACGAATGGGAGGCGGAATTTCGCCTGGCGCCGCTTCAAGGGCTGAGCCAGATTAATCAGCTGGGCAACAGCGGCGCATTTTCCTGGCAAAGCGACGGGGCTTTGCTCGAGGCTAAGTTCATGGCATTTACCTCGGGTTCGGCAAATTTTCGCGTCAGGCAAGCTGCTCACACGCTAGCCGAAGACCGATTCGACATGCAAAAACCTAATCAGGTGGCAAGCCTGCAATGGGAGTCTGGCAGGCAGGCGGAGGAATACCATTTGGAGTGGGATGCGCAGAGCTATGTCAGCACAGCGACCATGTCGCTGAAAAAAGAACAGGTTGAGTCGCCCAGTCTGCTGCAAAGCCTGCCGAAAAAAGAGCTGCACGGCCCCAGCGGCTTCTATTACTATTATCCGGAATTATGGCTGAGCCAGGAAGGGCAAACCAGCCTTGCCTTCGGGCTGCGCGGCGACTTCAGAAAACATCAGGATTTGCGCTTTGCCATAGACTTGCCGCCGGGTGTGCAGCTACCTTACTCGCGCGCTGAAATATTGGCTGAAAGCGAGCTCGAGCTTGAAGGCAAGCCATACCATCGGGTGGAAATACAGTCTTTTAGAAAAAACAGCTATACCAATGCCGTCATGTTGAATCTGCTGCTTGATTCTAAGTTTGAAGAAGGCAGCCGGCTTTTTATTCAGGCGCTTTGGAAAGACGGCTCTCAGGAGCCGCTGGCCATTAAGTTGCGCCAGGCTCCGCAGCTTCTAGAGATCGGCTCCGGGCTGCGGCACTTTAAAATCGGCATACACGACGATTTGCCCAGTGATTCCTGGCCGCCTTTCTCTCGCATCGGCATCAATGTCTTTATGCTAAGTTCCTGGGATGCCCCCTTGATGCTTTACGATTACAAGGGGAAGGGATATCTGCAAAAACAGGTGGACGACATCAAGGCTGCCGGCTTGTTTCCCATTTACGGGTATCCTAGCCCCTACAACCATATTGGGCGGGTGTTACAAAAGATGGAGCCTTACTATGGCGGTGCGGGCACTTTGTTTCATCCGGAAAAAAGCTACCAGCCCCTCGATTTGGAGCAGGCCAGGGCGGTCAATATACACGGCAAAAAGGTTAATATGCCCTGTCCCAGCTTTCATGGCCCTTTGCTGGCAAAGGCGGAGGACGCACTGAAAAGCATATTGGACTACGGCTTCGAGCATATGTGCTACGATGAGGAAATGTGGTCTTCAGGCAGCACGGTCTGCTATTGTGAAAAATGCCAAAAAGGCTTTGCCGACTATCTGCGCGCCCATTCTCCATCTCTGGCATATGTGGACCCTGCCCAGGCTACCTTGAACCCGGATAAGTATCCGCGGCAGCTTGATGCATGGTGGGAGTATAAGACCGATATGGTGGCGGAAATTTACCGCTCGCTGCGCAGGGTCATAGATACCTATGAAAACAAGGGCGGTGAAAAACGCCAGGTTTGGGTCTGGGTTGACTGCTCGGTTGGAGAAGGCCGCTACGGCGCAATCACCCAGCGCCTGACTGACTATGCGAAGCTGGGCAGATATGTTGATCTGTTGCTGCCTATGGTCTACAGCGCAAACGCCGAGGATGTGGCAAAGGTAATCGCCAAGGGACGCAAGGCGCTGGAAGGCAGCAACGCGCATATCGCCGCCGGCCTGTCGCCTAACCGCAGCTATGAATACCACCGGGTGCTGTCCGGCAACCTGGCGCCGGAAGACGCCATGCGCCAACAATTGCTGGAAAGCTTTTTTAACGGTGCGCAGGCCGCAGTGGTATGGTCTTGGAAGGCGGCTCTGCGCGGGGCGCTGGACTATCACAAAATCAATCAGGCGGTCTATATGCTGCTGCCGGTGGAGGATATATTATACAAGGGCGAATTGGTGGAGGGGCTGGTGGAATGCGACAACCCCGAGATCAAACTCAGCGTATGGCGCTATCAGGACAAGTTAGCTGTATTTCTGCGCAATTATGAGCCTGAGACGCTCAGAGCCAGGCTCAAACTGCCACAGTTCTATAGCAAACTGACCGACACATTGAGCAGAGAGAGCTTTTCTGCGTCAAACAATCTCGAGCTGGTCTTTCAAAAAGACCGTGTAAAGGTGTTTTTGGTCGAGTGAACGGCGCTGCTGCTCATGATGTCACAGTGCCGGCGCTCTTACAAGGAGCTATTGATGCGAACCCGGTATTTGTCTTCCCTGCACAATTGGTTGAGCAGTATTGAGCCTTATCTTGGCGGCTCGCCTTTTGACGCGCAACACCTTGTTTATGGCACTGGCTATGACAGCTGGGGGGTGCAGACGCAGCAAAAGGCATTTGCCAGCTTTGCGGTCTGCGCGAAACTGAGCAGAAACCCGCAGGCATACTTGGACCGCGCCATTGCACTGCTGCGCTTTAATTTGGACAGCCATAAAAGCGGCAGATTCGCTTGCACTGACGGCAAAAAATGGGGACATACCTGGATCAGCGCCCTGGGCATAGAACGCATGATGCCAGCCTTGCAGGCCATATATGAGGAGCTGCCCGCAGCCTTGCAGGCACAACTGCGTGTCATGCTGATTTCGGAGGCAGACTGGCTCTTGCATAAACATGTCATCGTGGCCTCGGCAGTGGACGCAAGTAAGAACAAGCCCGAGAGCAATCTCTGGAACGGCGCGCTGCTGCACCGTGTCGCCATGATGTATGCGGATGCGGAGAATGCTGAGGCCTATCGGGAAAAAGGCACGCGTTACCTGTTGAACTCCATATCTGTGCCCTCGGACCGTGACTGTCAGAAGGTCTTCGCCGGCAAGACTGTCGCCGCCTGGCATATAGACGCCAACTTTCAGCCGAGCTATGGCCTGGTGCATCATGGTTATCTCAATGTGGGATATATGCTTATCTGCCTTTCGCAGATCGCGCTTTTGCACTTTTCCTGCAAAGCCGCGGGTAAAAAAGCCCCCGAAGAACTCTACTGGCACTGCGAGGAGCTCTGGGCCTTGGTCAGGAAGCTCTGCGCGCCGGACGGGCGGCTTCTGCGCATTGGCGGAGATACCCGGGTGCGGTATTGTTACTGTCAGGACTATGCCCTGCTAGCCTGGCTGCTGATGGCCGAAAAATATGAGGACCAGGAAAGCCGGCAATTCGAGGCCGGCTGGCTGGAATTGCTTCTGAAGGAACAGCGGCATAATGCCGACGGCTCTTATTTGGGCACTCGTCTGGCTCAGCTCAAAGAGCGCTCGCCCTTGTATTACACCCGCCTCGAGTCTGACCGAGCGCTATGCCTGGGCTTGGCGGCACTATGGCAGGACTACCTGCCGCAGCCTGAAGCTGAAGACGAGGAGGCTGAAACCGGGCAGTATGCCTGGCATGATGATTTCCACGGCGCGGCCTTCTTGCGTCAGGCAGGCACATTGCGCTCCTTTGTCTGGCGGGCGGCGCAAAGCCCGGTTGCGCTTTGCCTGCCCCTGGCCGACAGCTCCCTGGCGGAGTGGGGCTACAATTGTGCCTCCCAGATACTGGGGACCGGCCAGACGCATAGCTATAGGCTGCTGGAAAATCAAGTGCGGGATTTTCCGGGTGGCTTCATGAGCATGGGGAAATTCGAGACTGTCTCAGAAAAACAGCTGGCTGAGGGGCAGTCTGACGAAATTATCGCTCAAACTCAGATTGCCTGCATCGCCTTGCCGGATCAAAAAAGCATGCTGTTCATGCAATATGCCCAGACCCTGCAGCGCGTATACATCAAATATATCCGCGGCTTAATGCTGCAGTTGCCCAATGACCTTTTCAATGACTGGCAGCGGCACATCTACAGTCCGGGACAAAGCAGGCTTTTTAAAGGCATGCAGCCTCCATATGGCACTATTGATCTGCAAAGTAAGCTTATAAATATAGACGGCAGACTGAATGTAGAGTTGCTTTATGGCGCTGATACATTGTTGCTTGAACGCGGCAGGCAGAGGCAGGTCTATATGAAAAACAAAGAGGCGGCGGGCGGCAACCTCTACTGTGAGCATATTTGCTCGAAATACAGCGATCGCCTACAATGTTTTGAAGGCGCTGCCTTGCTGCTTGATGAAGGCTTCGCCATACAAGCCGGGGCTATGCCGGTAAATAAACCCGCTACGATACAGCTGCAGGATGAATGCAGCCCGGCTTGCCGGCTCGCCGCTTTTCGCGCAGCCGACCAGGTGCTCTATGCCATGAGCGCAAATTTTTCCGAGCAGACAGGCAGAATCAAACTCAAGCCCAATGTAAGACTGACGGAAAACGGGGAGAAATTGCCTGGAGATACTATCGTCATGAAGGCAGGCACTTGCCGACTTTTTATCGTGACAGAAGCATGAGCCGGGGCTTAAGGCATGGAGGTAGTCCGCGAGTCCAGCTCAGTGTGGCCGGCAAATAAAGAGCGATAAGAGGCAAACCCGGGAAATCAGCGACGGAGATGAAGACAAACAATGAGTAAACGCACTTGTAATGTCGTATCCAGGAGAAATTGGCGTATAGACAGTGATTTCCCCGGAGGCAATATCATTGTTGATAAAATGGAGGATGACAAGGCCTACCTGCGCCCAGACCAGAGAGATAACCTCAGTGCCTGGTTCTACTGGTGTTTCAGGCTTCGAGAGGCAGCTGGAATGACGCTGCAATTTATCTTCAAGGAGGGCTTTGGCACCCATGCACAAGCCTTTGAGCCACTAGGGCACACGAAGGGGGAGGACACTAAGGGACACGAAGAGACACGAAGGCACACTAAGGGCTTGTGCGGCGCCGCATAAGCCGCTTGCCCGTTTTGGTTTGTTGGGAAAAAGAAGCCGGACAAAGCAGAAAAACTCGATTAAATCGTATAAAAACGCAAATTTCCCGATAAAATTCTAATTTTAGACGAAAACTACTTGGTGTGTCTTAGTGTAGCTTCGTGTGTCTTAGTGTCCAAAATTCTACCGGGCCACCTTTTTGGACGGGGTCTAACTTAAGCCTGAAAAGTGTTGTTCTCCGCCGGCTTCAGCCGGCGTGAGAAGGCATCAACCACAGAATTTTCTTTGTATCCAGCGGTTTAGGTCTTTTGTAGCGCCTTTCAGGCGCTGGTTTTGGTGGATACCTTGTTCCCCAGGCACTCCACCCTTCGGGTTCCGCGCCTGGGGTTATTATAGTTTGGCGCTTCGCGCCACTGCTGGCAGGATAAAAAAAGGCGCTTCGTGCTCTTGTTTAGGATAATATCTTGCACAACAAGAATTTACCTAATACTTCTGACAATGGTTTTTTTCTATGGTTCCTCTCTTGAAATCGTTAAGTTAGCGCCAATAGGCAATGCAGCCGGCTTGTCACCGCATCCGTTTTCAAAGCACAAATAACGCTGTGGAACGCGAATGCACCTAGGGGGCTTGCTTTCCTGTGGTTGGTTTTAGTCTCTGGTTTGTTTTTATCTTGGTTGGTTGTATGCTGGCAAGGATGCCGGCGCTCCGACCCCGCTACACCCGATTTATATGCCAGATCGCCACGCCCGCCCCCGCCATGAGTGCCACCCTGGGTAAAAGCCCCCCCCCGAATCCGGCGCCCTGTAGGGGCGCCACTAACGGCTTTTCGGCGTTATGAGCTTTTTGGACGGGTTCTAGCTTAGAGGGGGTTTCCCAAAGCAGCGCTCCCCACGAGATTTCATAGACCGTTTATAGTATATGTCCTAGCGTTACGATGAGACGCTGTGAGACTTTCAGCGCATATGTCTTAAAACCATTGTGAATGCGCTGGAGCTGCTCAAGGGGAACAACAGACTTTTGACCTTATAAGGAGTAGACTATGCAAAATTACTTCGACGGGCTATTGCATCATTTCGAGCCCAACCGGCTCTTTGAGCAGGTGGAGACACTCTGGCGCAAAGAACTGCCGCAGACCTCCGCCGCGCATATGCAGGCGGCAAAGCATGCTCTGCAGCTTTTGCAACAAGCAGGTCTGGAACAAGCCGAAATCATCGAATTCCCCGCCGACGGTAAAACCGTATATCAAGACAAGTGCATGCCCCTGGCCTGGGAGGCTAGCATGGGTAGACTAACCATAAGCAAGTCGCCGCTGGAATTCGAGGACCCCGTAGTGGCTGACTACCAACGGCATCCCTTCCATCTGGTGAAAGGCTCAGTGGCCCCCCCGGGAAACAAAGCACACGTACGCATTATCACTGAAACACAGCTTTTCGCCGGAGTGGACACGCAAGACGCACTGCTGGTCTGCGCCGCTCATACCAATCCGGGAAGCATCCTGAAAACTGCCCTGGACCTGGGTGTGATGGGGCTGATTTCAGACTACTACGCTCAGCCGGCAAGAAGACACAATCCAGAGGCCATAGGTTGGATCAATGCCTGCACTGAAACACCAAGCTGGCATGTGGCCGCCGATGAGCGCGACTTTATCTGCTTCAGCGTCAGTGCAAAACAAGCCGATAAAATCAGAAACGCAAGCGAGATAGGTGAGCTTAACGCCCTCATTGAATGCGATGCCAGAAGATATGTAGGGGTATTGCCCGGAGTCACGGCACTAATCCCCGGCAGACAGAAAAAGGAGTTCTGGATACTGGCACACCTGTTTGAACCCTTGAGCGACGACAACTCAACCGGCGTGGTGGCCGCCATTGAAATCGCCAAAGCAATCAAAAACCTGAGCGCAGAAGGCAAACTGCCAGCCCTGGAGTTCTCCATTAGACTGCTCTTTGGCGCCGAACTATATGGCTTTGCCGCATTTGCCGAACATTTCGGCGGCCGCCTTAGAGACAAAACCATAGGCGCAGTGAACCTGGACAGCCTGATGGCTGGAAACCCTGAACAAAGGCTGCATGTCTACGCCGCCGCGCCAGCCACGCCCTTCTTCGGAAATGCCATACTGGAAATATTCCTGCAAGAGTACGCCGGACACAAGGAGGCTTTCCAGGTGGACCGCTTTGTTGAGGCCGGAAACTACAGCGATGACACCTTCATGGCCGATAGCAGCGTGGGACTGCCAACGGTTTGGTTCATTGGTCGGGAAAAACGATACTGGCACAACTCCAGCCTGACTATGCAGACCATAGACCGACGCGTCTTCGCACGCTGCTGCGCCAGCATAGCAGCCTGGATAGCCAGACTGCTATGCGTAAACCAAGATATGCTCGCAGAGCTGCTGCCGCAGGCCGGCGCCCAGGCAATGAGGCATCTGGCCGAGGAATACTCCAGAATATTGACAAGAAAAATTACCGGGCCGGAGGCGGAGCAACAGCTGCTCTACAGGCTGCAAATAGACCAGGAACGCCTGGCCGACTTCGTACAAATCGGCTCCCATGAACAAATCAATAAACAAATCGAGCTAGTGCAAAAAGTTGCCCGGCAGTATCTGGAAATGCTCGGGGAAATGCCGCGGCAGCCAGCCAGAAGCGGGACCTGGTTCGATTATGTCGACAGCGTTGTTCCGGCCAGAAACACCAGGGGCTTTCCGCATGACCTGGCGAAGCTGCCGCCCAGCCAGCGCAAAACAGCCGACAGCTCCGGGCTATACGGCCCGCTGGCCCGTATCCTGGCAAATATGGACGGCAAAAAATCCCTGCAACGCCTGATACTGGAGACCGAATGGGAGCTGAACAGCAGGTTAAGCGAGGCTGACATCAAAAAATATCTGGGAAAGATAATCTACCTGGAACAGCATGGCTACCTGAAGGCGGAATATAAACGCAAAGTAGAACAAAACGATATTGTCACTGCGCTCAAAAAGCTGGGACTCAGGCAGGGCGACTGTGTGTTCCTGCATAGTAGCGCATCCGCTTTCGGATACTTGCAGGGCGGAGAAAAAAGTGTTATCGACGCCTTTCTCCAGGTGATCGGAGCAGCAGGAACCCTCCTGCTGCCATGTTTCACCACTCCTTTCAACTGCTTCGAGGGCTCTATCAATAAAAACCGGCGTTATCAGCCCTACGACGCGGAGGACCCCGCCCAGGTGCGGGTCGGCCTGATTGCCCAGGCCTTTTTGGCCTACCCCGGAGTATACCGCTCGGCTCACCCCTCACATTCGGTCGCCGGTCTGGGGCCACTGGCTCAGGACTGCCTGCAAGCACAGCGGGAGGATAGCCCTCCCTGCGCTGAGGACAGTGCATTTGCCAAGCTTGTGGAACACAAAGGGAAAATTGTCTATTTCGGCTGCGGCCTGGCTCCAAGCACATTTCTGCACTATCTCGAAACCAAAGCTGCTCTGCCTTATCTGGGTGGCTCTCTCTGTACGGTAAGAGAGCCTGAGGGTGGCAGCCGCGCGGTTTATGTGCCCAAAAATTTGCCTGGTCACCGCGATTTTTACCTGGACAAGAATGCCGACTGCAAGTTTTTCCGTGCTGCCACGGCTCGCGGTTTGCTCATAGACAGCCACGTTCTTGGCTGCGGCAAGCTACAGCTTATCGAAGCGGAAGCCTTCAACCGCATCGGTTTATCGCTTATCAAGGAGCAACCCGACATATTATTATGCGAGCAGCCCGACTGTCTTTTCTGTCGCAAACACAAAAGGTGGCCTGGCAGCATTTTGGACACGAAGACACACTAAAACACACTAAAACACACGAAGGTACACCAAGTCGTCTTCGTCTTGGACGGCTTCTAGCGCCTAGGCTTCTAGCCTATTGGCGCTAACTTAAGCCTGGAAATTGTTGTTCTCCGCCGGCTTTAGCCGGCGTATGTTCGTAGTTCAAGCTTTAGCTTGCGTTCTTAGCCGGCTTTAGCCGGCGTGAGAAGGCATTAACTACAAGATTTTCTTTGTATCCAACAGTTTATGCCCATTTGTAGCGCCTCTACGAGGCGCCGGTTTTGGTGGGTATCTTGTTCCCTAGGCACTCCGCGCTTCGCGCTCCGCGCCTAGGGTTATTATAGTATGGCGCTTCGCGCCACCGCTGGCAAGATTAAAAAAGGCGCTTTGCGCCTCTGTTTAAGGTAATATCTTGCACAACAAGAGTTTACCTAATGCTTCTTACAATGATTTTTTTTCTATGGTTCTTCTCTTAAAATCGTTAAGTTAGCGCCAATAGGCTTCTAGCCGGCATAGAGTGATTTGCAAAATGTGCTTTTCAGATTACCTTTATATATTGCCTGCATCTGAGAAGTATTTTGTTTTTTCGTGTTTATGAGCAGCTTTTCCACATCCGGTTCGAAGGCGCTGAGTTTTCCGCTTGCCGCCGCCATCAGCGTGCTGGCGCATCTGCTTTTTTTCGGCTGCCTTTTTTTATATGCCAGGCGGGAGCCTGAGCCTGAGCCGGAAGTGCTGAGGGTCAGCCTGCTAAGTGAGCTTCCTGCGCCACCCGCACCAGCTCCTCCTGTGCCTGAGCCTCCTGCGCCTGAGCCGCCTGTGCCTGAGCCTCCTAAGCCTGAGCCTCCTAAGCCTGAGCCGCCCAAGCCAGAGCCGCCCAAGCCAGAGCCGCCCAAGCCTGCTCCACCCAAACCTGAGCCGCCTAAGCCCACCCCACCCAAGCCCCAGCCCACTCCGCCCAAGCCAGTTCCACCCAAACCTGCCCCTCCCAAGCCCCAGCCCGCTCCTCCCAAGCCGCCTTCTGCTCCCAGTTTACAGGAGCGTATACGCGCCGCAGAGGTGAAGACCGTGCAGTCTCAGCCCAGGGAGCAAAGCAGGCCGGCCATAGTGAGCAACCCCGATGACATACGTCGGCGCTTGACCAGGGATGTGGTTACGCAGCGAACCAGCGCCAGGGCTTTGGCTCCGAGCGGCGGGCGTACTGCGGCACAGCAACTGGCGGACACCGAGGCGGTTGACTATGCCGGCAGGGTGCTTAATCCAGTTGTCGGCCCGCTTTGGAATGCATACGGTCCGAATAAGGGCGAACTGGGCAATGTGTTGCCCAGTTCGGTGGAGCTGGAGCTGGTGGTTTTAGAGAATGGCCAGATCATTAGCATTGCCATACACAAACGCTCCAATTTGGCGGCCATGAACCAGGCGGCGGAAAAACTGATGGCTGCGCTGCGCTCGCGCCGACTTACCAGCTTGCCCGCCGCAGGAATCAAGTCGAAACGCCTGGAAATCCTGCTGACGCTGAATACTACGGTTGAATAAGGCGCGACAGTGGAAAAAAGCTAGGCCGCCAAGCCTATTGGTGCTAGCTTAACAGTGTTTAAAGAAGAATCAAGGAAAAAACCATTGTTAAAAGTTCTAGGTAAACACTTGCTATGCAAGATGTCATCTTAAACAGGGGCGCGAAGCGCCTTTTTTAATCTTGTCGGCGGTGGCGCGAAGCGCCATACTAAAATAACCCCAGGCGCGGAACCCGAAGGGTGGAGTGCCTGGGGAACAAGATACCCACCGAAACCGGCGCCTGAAAGGCGCTACAAGATGCCTAAACTGTTGGATACAAAGAAAATCATGTGGTAGATGCTTTCTAACGCCGGCTAAAGCCGGCGGAGAACAACACTTTTCAGGCTTAAGTTAGCGCCAATAGGCAATGCAGCCGGCATACAACCCCATCCGCTTTAAAACACTAATAACGCTGTAGAACCTAAGGGGCTTGCTTTTCTGTGGTTGGTTTTAATCTCTGGCTTGTTTTTATCTTGGTTGGTTGTATGCCGGCAAGGATGCCGGCGCTCCGACCCCGCTACACCCGATCGAT
>Ga0265295_1002956_pt1 | contig 25679 bp, 28 predicted proteins | sample Munlansysbiofilm_FD_192503 | JGI IMG/M metagenome (GOLD analysis project Ga0265295, IMG submission 192503) | Leachate microbial communities from a municipal landfill in Southern Ontario, Canada - Methane capture system biofilm | ecosystem: Engineered > Solid waste > Landfill > Unclassified ... | reverse complement strand
CTGATTAAAAGCGGGATTTGCAAAACCTGAAAATTGCATTTCAATTACAGGCTTTAAACCCGCAACAGCCATTCCCACAGCCGTACCGGCAATTCCAGATTCTGCTAATGGAGAATCAAAAACTCTTTCAACTCCATACTTTTTTTGTAAACCTTCTGTAAGTCTAAACACACCACCTTCAAGTCCAACATCTTCACCATAAACAATAATTCTATCGTCTTCGGCAAGCTTTATATCTAACGCATCATTTATTGCGTTTACCATATTCATTACTTTTTTCATCTTCTTAGTTTTTTAGTTTTACATTCTTGCTTCTTTCCATTTTAGAAAATTTTCATATTCAACTTTTTGATGCTTCAAATCGTCCGGCATTTCTGCATAATTAAATTTGAATACATCCTCTAAGCTAACTGCAGCATAATTTTCAGCTTCAACAAACTCTTTATCTATTTGCTTTTTATAGCCTTCAAGAAGTTTTTCTTCTTCTTTTTCAGAATAAAGTTTATTAGAAATTAAATAAGCCTTTAATCTTTTCAAAGGATCTTTTTCATCCCAAGCTTCTTCTTCTTCTTTTGTACGGTATTTTGTTGGGTCATCAGAAGTTGTATGAGCTCCTTTTCTATAAGTAATAGCTTCAATTAAAACTGGTCCATTACCTTCTTTTGCATATTCAAATGATTTTTGTACAGCTGCATACATTGCAAAGAAATCATTTCCATCTACTTGAATACCTTTAATTCCATAAGCATAAGATTTTATGGCAATTCCATCAGAGGCGGTTTGTAATTCAAAAGGAGTTGATATTCCATATTGGTTATTTTGAACAATAAAAATTACAGGAGCTTTCCAAACTCCAGCAAAATTTAAAGCTTCATGAAAATCACCTTCTGAAGTACCACCATCACCAACAAAAGTAAAAACAACTTGGTCTTTTTTGCGATAATTTATTTCATATCCTATTCCTGAAGCATGCAAAAGCTGACTTGCAATTGGAACAGCAAAAGGTAAAAAGTTTTCAGCATTTTTAAAATTTAATCCATCTTCATATCCCATAAAATACAAAAACAACTCTTTTAAACTTGCTCCTTTTGCCAAATAAGCTCCCATTTCGCGAAAAGCAGGAACCAACCAGTCCTCTTTTCTCATTATTTGACCAACTGCTCCGGATATTGCTTCTTGACCATAATTTGGCGGATATGTAAAAATTCTACCTTGACGTTGATAAGAGACAATCATTTGGTCGGCAGTACGAGCAAATAACATATCTTTATAAGCTTTTAAAATTTTTTCAGTAGAAATTTCAGGCATAAACTTTTTATTTATAATCTTACCCTCATTATCCATCAGCTGAAACATCTTTTTATTTATTGGTTCATATTCTTTAAACATATTAATAGTATTTAGATTTGTTCTAAATAACAGTTTTTAATATAATTTGTTTAAAAAAAAATAAGTATTAATATTCATTAAAAGTATAGCACTACGAAAGCTCTTCTTTTAATAGATTTAACTATATTTCATATGATTGTTGAATCTGACAAAGAAAAAACTTAAATTATGAGAATCATTAAAAAATATTTTATAAATTTGTAAATAATTATGTTGCATTTGATCGTTGAATCAGCCCATAAAGAATTAGTTAATAAATTTAAACTTATGAAAAACTTACTCATAAAATCTGACAATATTAAAGGATTGACTTACTTGCTAAACGAAAGAAAATTGAAAGCTAAGATTGATTTGGTTTATATTGACCCACCTTTTGCAACAGGTGGAAACTTTACAATCACAGATGGTAGAGCTTCAACAATTAGTAATTCAAGAAATGGAGATATCGCTTATTCTGACAAATTACTTGGAAACGATTTTTTGGACTTTATTAAACAAAGACTTCTTTTATTGAAAGAATTAATGTCTGAACAAGCTTCTATTTATTTACATATTGATTACAAAATAGGTCATTATGTAAAAATTATAATGGATGAAATTTTTGGAATTGAGAATTTTAGAAATGATATTACAAGAATTAAATGTAATCCCAAAAACTTTAACAGACTTGGTTATGGTAATGTAAAAGATTTAATTCTTTTTTACACAAAATCAAATAATCCTATTTGGAACGAGCCAAGAGAAAAATATACAGAAAAGGATTTGGAAAAACTCTTCTCAAAAATGGATAAACAAGGAAGAAGATATACAACTGTTCCTATTCACGCACCTGGCGAAACAGAAAACGGCAAATCAAATCAAGCTTTTAAAGGAATTATGCCACCTAAAGGAAGGCATTGGAGAACAGATGTTGAAACATTAGAACAATGGGACAAAAAAGGCTTAATAGAATGGTCTTCAACAGGAAACCCAAGAAAAATAATTTTTGCAGATGAAAGAGAAGGAAAAAGAGTACAAGATATTTGGGAATATAAAGACCCACAATACCCAACTTATCCAACAGAAAAAAATTCTGATATGTTAGACTTGATTATTAGAACTTCTTCAAACAAAAATAGCATTGTGCTTGACTGTTTTTGTGGTTCAGGCACAACTTTAAAATCTGCTCAAACAAATGGCAGAAAATGGATTGGAATAGACCAATCGGAACACGCAATAATGGCGACTACTAATAAACTTAAAACAATTGAAGGCGACCTTTTTATTGAAAAACCAGATTATGAATTTACAGAATTAGAAGATAAAATAACTAGCTGTATATAATAATCTAAAACTGCCAAGTTTTAAAAATACAATTTAATTTTTGAGAAAATTTTTTAAAGTAAGGATTGTCTAAGCTAAGAAATAATTAAGCCTTTGATATTTCAAAAGAAAAAAGCAATCTCCTGTTTCCGCCTGTTTTGTCATGATTTTTGTTTTGCTTTGCAACAAAAATCCCGCCAAAACTCGTTCACATATTTTTCTACAAACCCAACTTAAAAAAAAAATAATACTACTATACGCCGCAACACTATATCACTTTTTACTTTTAACTTTACAAACTTTTAACTTTATAAATTTTCGACTTTCAACTTTTAACTTATTAATTAGGTGGACAGTTTTGGATTATTATATACAACTTTATTTAATAATAATTTTGTTCGACTCCTTTGGAGTCGCGGCTTGAGATATCATTCATAACCGTAGGTTGCCACCTACGGCTATTTAAATTCGACCACTTTGTGGTCGCGCTTCTATTAAATGTTTCTTAAATCAAGTTTGAGTATGCCTTATTTAAATATTGCTTATAGTTTCATTTGATTTTAAGCTTACAGCATATTTGCAAAACGCTAAATTTTTTGCCTTGCAGATTTTATACTTTACAAGTCCAAAGGACTTGAATACTAATAAGCCCGAGTGAAACTCGGGTTATAGTATAAACGATAAACAGCAACTCTGAAGGAGTTGAATTTTTAATATCCCTCAAAACTATCCCAATAAAATTAAAAACTCCGACTTTTAAAACTCGAACCGATTTGAAGGCAAAAAACGAAACTATATTTATAAATTTACGTATAATCAAGAATGAGGGTATTGGTTTTGAAAATAAAGTGAGGGTTTTGGCGGGATTTTTGCTATTTATTGCAAAAATCATGACAAAACAAGCAAAAAATTCAACCCCACCGCCCGACCGATAATTATCGGTCATCTTCGAGCATTGAGCGAAGCGAAATGCGAAGAAGTTAAAAAAATTCGTGTAAATTCGTGTAATTCGTGGTTGTTTTCCTTCGAGTTTTGAGCGTAGCGAAAAACGAGAAGCTGTATCAGTATAAATTAGTGCTTGTCTATCTTCGAGCATTGAGCGTAGCGAAATACAAGAAGCCAAAATTCGTGTAAATTCGTGTAATTCGTGGTTGTTTTCCTTCGAGTTTTGAGCAAAGCGAAAAACGAGAAGCCATATTAGTATAAATTAGTCCTTGTCTATCTTCGAGCATTGAGCGAAGCGAAATGCGAGAAGCCATATTAGTATAAATTAGTCCTTGTCTATCTTCGAGCATTGAGCGAAGCGAAATGCGAAGAAGCAAAAATTCGTGTAAATTCGTGTAATTCGTGGTTGTTCTCCTTCGAGTTTTGAGCGAAGCGAAAAACGAGAAGCCATATTAGTATAAATTAGTGCTTGTTTTCCTTCGGGTTTTGAGCGTAGCGAAAAACGAGAAGCTCTTTCGACTTTTAACTTATAACTTCTTTTTCTTTTTTTTAAAAAACCTATAACTTACAGATTTTCAACAAATTCCATAAAAACTTAAAAGAATTGTGTATAAATATTAATAAAATTATACAACATAAAATTGCAAACGAAGTTATATAGTGTATATTTGTAAAAAACATTAAATGCCTAATTTGTATATCATATCAGGTTGTAATGGTGCAGGAAAAACAACAGCTTCTTACACAATTTTACCAGAAATGTTAAAGTGTAGAGAGTTTGTAAATGCTGATGAAATTGCAAAAGGGCTGTCTCCTTTTCAGCCTGAAAAAGCTATGATAGATGCAGGTAGAATAATGTTGCATAGAATAAAAGAATTAATAAAATTTGGAGACTGTTTTGCCGTAGAAACCACGCTTGCTTCAAGAACTTACATGAAATTTATCCAATATGCTAAATCACAAGGTTATTTTGTTACCTTAGTATATTTTTGGTTAAATAGCCCCGAATTAGCAATAGAAAGAGTAAAAACCCGAGTAAAACAAGGCGGGCATAATATCCCCACAGACGTTATTTATAGAAGATATAAAGCAGGATTGAAAAATTTGAATAATTTATATTTAGATTTGGCAGACTTTTGGATGATTATTGATAATTCAGAGTTTCCAAGCAAGTTTGTTGCAGAAGGAAATAAAAATAATGAAAAAAAAGTTTATTATCCAGAAATTTTTAGTAAAATTGTAAAAAATTAAAATATGAACACAACAGAAGTTTTAGAAATCAAAACAAAAATCTTGAAAGGTGTTGATATAGCCGGACAAAGACTAATTGACGATAGAGTTCGCGAAGATGGTGAACTTGTAGTTTCTAAAAACGGTAAAGTCGAATTTATAAAAGCAAGAGATTTAATTAATAATTTAAAATAAATCTTATTTTTTAATGAAAACCATTTTTATTACCGGTGCAACTAGCGGAATAGGTGAAGCCAGTGCAAAATTATTTTTAAATAAAAATTGGAAAGTAATCGCAAGTGGACGAAATCAAGAAAAATTAGAATATCTTAAAAAACTTGGTGCTGAAACTTATAACTTAGATGTTACTAATGAACAAGAAATTAACAAGTTATTTACAGACATAAGTAAGTCAGGCACTAGAATTGATGTAGTTGTTAACAATGCAGGTTATGGACAATTTGGTACTATTGAGGAAATATCGGATGAGCTTGCTAAAAAACAATTTGAAACCAATGTTTTTGGCTTATCCTCTGTTTGTAGAGCCATAGTTCCAATTTTCAGAGAAAACGGTGGTGGACGAATAATAAATGTGTCCTCAGCAGCCGGTTTTGTTTCAATGCCCGGCGGTGGATGGTATGCAGCAAGTAAACATTCTGTAAAAGCAATTTCTGACTCTTTACGATGGGAAACCAAAAAATTTGGCATAAAAGTTTCAATGATAGAACCAGGTCCAATTAAAACAGGATTTGCAAACACCGTTCATGCCACAATGGTAAATAATGAAAATGGAGCATATTCTACTTTGGTTAGAGATTTAACAACTTCAACCAAGGCTATTGGTGGAGGAAGTGTGGAAGGCTGTGCAAAAAAGATTTATAAAGCTGCAACAAAACGAAATCCAAAAAATAGGTATTTAGTTACTAAAGAGGCTTATTTAATTAAATTTTTAATTCACGCCCTACCACCCAAAGTGCTTGATTATTTTATTATTAAAATGTTTGTTCCTGCTTTAAAAATATATTCAAAAAACAAATAAATTTTTATGCCTAAATCTTTTATTAAGAAAAAATTAATAAAAAAATTAAATAAAAATTGTATTTACAAAAATAATGTTGTTATTTTGCCTAATTAAAATTTATGGATATGAAAAACATTTCTTTTTTATTAATTATGACCGCTGTGCTAATAAGTACAACATGGTCATGCAAATCTCAAAACAAAGTGGACAATAAAAAAATCGACTTAACAAGTAAAGTTGACTCTGCAAGCTATGCTATTGGAGTTCAAATTGGAGCGAATTTTGCTCAACAAGGTTTAGATTCCTTAATGAACATAAACCTAATTTTAGAAGGTATAAAAGATCAAATTGCAAAAAATGCAAAAATTGATATAGCTGAAACCGACCAAATTATTCAAGAATTTTTTAGTGAAATGCAAAAATCACAATCTGCAGGCAAACTTGAAGAAGGCGAAAACTTTTTAAAAGAAAACGGAAAAAGAGAAGGTGTTACAACAACTCCCAGTGGTTTACAATATGAAGTTATCACTATGGGAGAAGGCGAAAAACCTAATGCTACAAGTACAGTAAAAGTAAACTATAGAGGAACTTTGCTTGACGGAACAGAATTTGACTCTTCATATGCACGCAACGAGCCTATTTCATTCCCATTGAACGGAGTTATTAAAGGATGGACAGAAGGATTGCAATATATGCCTGTTGGCTCAAAATTCAAATTTTATATTCCTTGGGATTTAGCTTATGGCGAAAGAGGCGCAGGACAACTAATTGGTCCATATGAAACTCTTATTTTTGAAGTTGAATTATTATCTATTGAAAAATAATTATTAAAAACCGAAGTTTTAGCTTCGGTTTTTTTTTGAAAAAATTATAAATAAAATGAACAGAAAAAGCCTTATATCAATTATGGATTACAGCAAAGAAGATATTTTTAAAATATTAGACTTAGCTGAGGAATTTCAAAATAATCCAAAACAAAGACTATTAGAAAACTTTGTAATTGCATCTCTGTTTTTTGAACCTTCAACCAGAACTCGCTTGAGCTTTGAGTCTGCAATTCAAAAACTTGGTGGCAAAGTTGTTGGTTTTAGCGAAGCTGCAAACTCAAGTGTTGCCAAAGGAGAATCTTTAAAAGATACAATTTTGACAGTAAGCAATTATTCTGATTTAATAATTATGCGACACCCAATTGAGGGAAGTGCCAGATATGCAAGTGAAATAAGCTCCACTCCTATTATAAATGCAGGTGACGGAGCAAATCAACATCCTACCCAGTGCTTACTTGATTTGTATTCTATTCGCAAAACTCAAGGAAGTTTAGAAAATCTAAATATATTTCTTGTTGGAGATTTAAAATATGGACGAACTGTGCATTCGCTTTTAATGGCAATGTCTGATTTTAATCCTAGTTTTAATTTTGTTTCACCACAACAATTGAGATTACCACAAGAATATAAAGACTTTTTAAATGAAAAAGAAATTGAATATTACGAACATGATAAACTTGATGAAAACATTAAATATGCTGATATAATATACGTTACAAGAGTTCAAAAAGAAAGATTCTCTGACCCAGTAGAATACGAAAAAGTGAAAAATGCTTATGTGTTAAAAAATAAAATGTTAGAAGAAACAAAAGATAATCTTAGAATTTTGCACCCACTACCAAGAGTAAACGAAATTGATATTGATGTGGATGCTAATCCAAAAGCATATTATTTTAAACAAGCAGAAAATGGAGTATATGTCAGAATGGCTTTAATTTGCCATATTCTTGGAGTAAAGTAAAATGAAATTTTAAAAATAAAAATATGAAAGGTGAACTAAAAGTTAAAGCCATTGAAAAAGGAACAGTAATTGACCATATTAAAGCTGAAAATCTTTTTAAAATTATTTCAATTATTGAAATAGAAAACATTGATACTCAAATATTTATAGGCAGTAATTTAGATTCAAAAAAATATGGCAAAAAAGCTATTATTAAAATAGCCGACAGATTTCCATCTATGGACGATATTAATAAAATTGCACTTATTGATTCAAACGCGGTTATTAATATTATTCGCGATTTTAAAGTTGTGGAAAAGAAAAAAGTAGAATTGCCTGAAACAATTACAACATATTTTAAATGTATAAACCCACACTGTATTACCAACAACGAAAATGTAGAAACAAAATTTAAAGTTATAAATAAAGATGGAAATGTAAATTTAAAATGTTATTATTGCGATAAAATTACAGGACATAATAATTTAGTAATAAAACGATAAAATATGTGTAAAAAAATATTAATCTATATGGTTTTTAGTGTTTTCGCACTTAATGGCATTGCACAATCAAAAGCTGATATAGTAAATAATAATAATGAATTTGCATTTGAAATTTTTAAAGAAATTGTAAAAACAGATACTACAAATATTTTTGTAAGTCCTATCAGCATTTCAACAGCAGTATCAATGGCATATGATGGTGCTAAAGGAAAAACTGCAAAAGAAATGAGAAAAGTTCTTAATTTTTCCAAAAAACAAGCCCAATCACATAAAGAATTTTGCAATCTTTTAGATTATTATTCTAAAAATAATGCTTCTTTATTTAAAATTGTTAATTCTGCTCTTACACAAGATAAATTTATATTTTTAGATTCCTATATTAATTTGCTGAAAGAATATCAAGCTTTAATAAAAATTGCAGACTTTGTAAACCCTGCCAATAGAGAAAAAGCACGAAACGAAATTAACAAATGGGTTGAAGAAAACACAAATAATAAAATTAAAGAATTAATTGATGAAAATTCTTTGGACGATATGACACGCCTTGTTTTATTAAATGCAATTTATTTTAAAGCAGATTGGAAATTTGCTTTTGACCCTGCACAAACAAGACAAATGTTATTTTTTGGAGAAAATCGTCAGTATATAACATCGTATATGCACATAAAAGAAAACCTAAACCTTTATAAAACTGACAAACTAACAATGCTTGAATTAGCCTACAAAGACGACAAAGCATCTATGTATATATTACTGCCTGATAAAGAAACTAAAATTGATGATTTTTGCTTAAACTTAAACTTTGATTATTTTTGCAAGTATGAAAATAATTTAAACGAAAAACTTGTTGATTTGCAAATTCCAAAATTTAAAATGGAAAGTAAATACAAATTAAAAGAACAATTAATTTCAATGGGAATGGTTCAAGCGTTTTCCGGTGCTGCAAATTTTAAAAAAATGAACGGCAAAAAAAATCTTATGATAGATAATGTAATTCACCAAACTTTTATTGAAATTGACGAAACAGGTACAGAAGCCGCCGGAGCAACTGCTGTTGTTGTTAGACAAAAGTCTGCTCCTCAAGCTGAATATATAAATTTAAATCGTCCATTTGTTTTTATTATTAAAGAAAAAGATAAAGGCTCTATCCTATTTATCGGAAAATTTAATAATCCAAGTCTAATTAATTAATTTTTATATGAAACTCAATATTTTTAAAATACTATTTCTAACAATTTTTGCAAGTTTGATTAATTATAGCAGTTTTGCTCAATTTAATTATAAAAATAAATTAGAAAATAAAAACGGTATTGAAATAAGTTATAAAATTGTTCATTCCAAGTTTTTTAATAAAGAAAGCCCTGCACAAATACGTTTAAAATTTAAAAACACCAACGATTATCCCGCAAATATTAAATTTGAAATTGAATATTCCACAGGATTTACCCATAGATATAAAAGTGAAATAATTGAGATTTGTATTCCAGCAAAAAGCACAAAAGCAGGTAAGCCAAGCGGGTTAGTATTTGAGTTAAAAACTAATGATATAAATATTTTTAATAATGAAGATTCAGAATGGGAATTTACCCGTTTTGATGTAGAAAAAACTGAAACTTGTAAACCTTTAAATAAATAATAATTAATTAAATTTTTAAGAAGATGAAAAAGCTAATTTTAATTTTAATACCAGCAATGATGTTGGTAATGGCATGTAATAATGCAGAAAAAAAGAATGATGAAAATGCTGAGAAAAAATCTGAATTCGCAGAATGTACTCAGGACAAACTGACTGTTGATTTTTTATTAGATAATCTTGAAGATTATATTGATGAAGAAGTTAATGTTTGTGGAAAATGCACACATATTTGTGAGCATGGTGGTAGAAACATATTTTTGGCAAGCAAAGACGACTTAGACTTAGTAATATTTGGTAGAGCTGACGAAGAACTTGGAAGTTTTGATGAAGATTTAGTTGGAGAAAATGTTAACCTTAAAGGAATATTACGCGCGGTTGAAGTTGAAGCCGGCGAGGAGGTTGAAACACATCACGACTTAGAAGTTAGATATTATTTAGAAGTTAGTGAAGCAAAAATTTGTTGTTGCGACGGCCAAAAAGATGAAAATCATAAATGTTGCGGTGGAAAACATAAACATCAAGACTAAGAATAATCATTAAAAGCCACTCAAAAGTGGCTTTTTTTTTGACACTATACCATCAAGTGTGTAAGTAGTAATCACAGTGCTTATCTTTCATTCATAAAAGTTTCAATCATCAATTTTAAATTTAATTTATCGTTGATTTCATTTAGAACAGCAATTTTTTCCTTAGTAGAAGTATGAACCATAATCCAGTATTTTCCGATTTTGTGCTGATTGTAAAATTCGTCTTTAACCTCTGATACTATTGGTACTCCCGCACGATACAAGTTCAATGACATAACATTTTCAGGACCTATTTTTTTTATTGTTTGAACGAATGTGTCAACAACTTTTTTGTTTTTAAACACAGTCTTATCAGGGAATGTAACTGATATATTTTCTCGTATTCTACTTTTTTGATGTCTTTTAAAAATTACATCTTCAACTTCTGCAAATTCAGTTTTTGTATCAAGTGAGCCATTTTCATCAGCTTTTTCTTCTTCCTCAATTTCTGCTAACTCAAAAAGCTCCTCTATTTTTCCTTTTGTAAAAGTTTTTAAATCATTAGAGTCAATTTTGAATGATGGATCTGTAGATTTAATTTTTTCTAAAAGCTTTTGTGATATTATTGACACAATACTATCAATTGACTCAACCAATTCTTTCCAACTATTGTCAAGCACCTTGCTCTTTTTTAATAAAATATCTAAAGTATCAATGTTTGAATAAGAAAAAGAAGATAAACTTCTTATAACATATTCAATTTTATCAGCCTCAATATCAACTTGCCAAACAATTCTATCTTTAGGATTTTTCTCAAATGTTTTGAATAACAACCATTTTACACCATTTGTTAAAATCCCGAAGTCAATTCCGGATTTAAAACAATAACTTGCAAGTTGGTCTATTATTTTCTTATCTTGTAAGTCGATTGACAAATTCTTTGCTTCAACTATGAGTGTCCTTCTCTCATTTTTCAAAAGAGTGTAGTCTGGTATCTTTCCGTCTTCGTCAGGTGCATTTGGTCTTACAAATTTTGGATTAGAAGTTTTCCATCCAAGCACATTCAAAATAGGCTCAATTAATTGAGTTCTTACAGCTTGTTCATTTGAAATATAATCTGTCCTAAATTCAACTACTTGTTCTATAGTCTCTTTTAATTGGTTTTCAATTTCTTTCATGCTATGTTAGATTTATTATTTTTACTTTTTTTAAAATAGTTTGTAACTCATTCCACTTTGCCACAAATTTTCACATTCACAACTATATCCATAAAACAAAGCGACAGTATTTTGAGTGTTATTATCTACAAAAATAATAAAAATCTTTATAAAACAAGTGTTTTTTTGAATTTAATGCTTATTTGTACTTGAATATCAGTTTTACAACCAGATATTTTTACAGCTTCAACATAATCAATTTCAGAAAGTTTGTATTTCATTGAAATTAGCCAAGCTTGAGCATCTTTGTCTTTTTTCCAATTATTAAACTTTTCTACAATATCATCTTCATTTCTAAAACCATTTTTTGCAGTCTGAGAACCTTTTTCGATTAAATCCATATTATATTTCTGTAAATAAATTATTCATTGTATGTTCTTTTAATCTTTCTTCTGAAATTTCAACGTATTCTTTTGATATTTCAGAGCCAATCCATTTTCGTTTTAATAAATATGCAATTTTAGCAGTAGTACCACTTCCCATAAAAGGGTCATAAATTAAGTCGTTTTCCTTAGTCCATGTATTAATTTGGTCGGCAACAAGTTTTTCTGGAAAAATAGCAGGATGCTTATATGCAATCTTATCTTTGGTTGAAATTCCACCGCCAATAGAATAAAAAAACACGTTTCCAACTTTCTTTTCTTTTGTTCTTTCTTCTTTTTCATAATCAAGAGAACCATTTTGTCCTCTGTTTTTCATGTTGGCAAGTCCTTGATATTTTGTAGGCTCTGTTATTGGATTAAATGTTTTAGGACTTCCTTTTGAAAAAGCAAACATATATTCAAAATGTTGATGATATCTATTTCCAGTTTGAGGCATTGGATTATTTTTATAATATAGCATAGTATCATGTAGCCTAAAACCAATTTCTTTAAAAAACAATGCCTGCTTAAACGAAGTTCCTGTTTCACTTCCGTCAATTGTTGCATCAGCCACTACCCAAATTATAACTCCTCCCTCTTTTAATACTCTAAATAATTCTTTTGCAATTTTTTCAAACTCAAATTGATAACCATTATAATTCCTTATATCGTCATAAGGCGGGGAGGTAATTACAAAGTCAATGAAATTGTCAGGCATATTTTTCATTGTAATCAAACAATTCTCGTTGTATATTTTTTCAAGTTTCATATTGCAAATTTAATCAATTTTTTGTAAATATGCTATGCAAATTTTGTTTTATATACCCGATATTTCCAGTATTCAAGAAAACTTTAAAATTAACTAAACTTCTAAACATTTTAAAATTGATTAAACAAATATTGCATTAAAATATGCTAATTGCTTAAAAGTGGCTTTTTTTATCTCAGGATATTTTCATAATTTTGTCAAAATTATTTAAATGAATTTATCAAATAAAAAAGTTGCATTTTATACTCTTGGTTGTAAATTAAATTTTGCGGAAACATCAACTATTTCAAGATTTTTTACAGAAAAAGATATTAAATCTGTAAAATTTAACGAAATAGCCGATTATTATCTTATAAATACTTGTTCTGTTACTTCTAATGCTAATAAAAAAAGCAGAAATGCAATTTCGCGGGCAATAAAGAAAAATCCAGATGCAATAATAATTGTTACAGGTTGTTATGCTCAACTAAAACCTGAAGAAATTAAAAATATTTATGGTGTAGATTATATTTTTGGAGCAAATAATAAAGAAGACATTGAAAGAATAATAGAAAACTCTTCTAAACAAAAAATTGCAGAACTAAAAAGCACAAATCATAAAGATATGAAAAGCTTTTTCCCAGCTATTTCAAAGGGTGATAGAACCAGAGCATTTTTAAAAGTTCAAGACGGTTGCGATTATTTTTGTGCTTATTGTACAATTCCTTATGCAAGAGGAAGAAGTAGAAATTCTGAAATTAAAAACATTGTAAAACAAGCCGAACTTGTTGCAGAAGAAGGAATTAAAGAAATTATTATTTCTGGAGTAAATATTTGCGATTTTGGAAAATCTACAGACGAAACATTTTTTGATTTGTTAAAAGAATTAGTAAAAGTTGAAAATATCCAAAGATACAGAATTGGAAGCATTGAACCCAACCTATTAACAGATGAAATTATAAATTTTATAGCCACAGAACCAAAAATAATGCCGCATTTTCATATCCCATTACAAGCCGGTAGTGATGAAGTACTAAAAAAAATAAAACGTAAGTACGATACAAAATTATTCAAATCAAAAATTGAAAAAATAAAACTTTTAATGCCAGATGCTTTTATAGGAATAGATTTAATTGTTGGCCTAAATGGTGAAACTGAAGAAAATTTTAAAGAAAGTATTGAGTTTATAAAGTCTTTAGATGTTTCATATATTCATTATTTTCAGTATTCTGAAAGAGAAAATACTCCAGCTGTAAATTTTGAACCTAAAATAAGCCCAGAAGAAAAACATAAAAGAGCTAAAATTATTGATAAAGTTTGTAAGCTTAAACATAAACAGTTTTTAGAATCGCAAATTGGCAAACATTTACAAGTTTTATTTGAATCTTCAAAAAAAGGAAACAAAATGTTTGGTTTTACAAATAATTATATAAAAGTTGTTACAAATTATGATAAAAAACTTGTAAATCAAATAGTTAATATAGAAATTTTAGGTTTTTTTGATGATGAAAGTATGCAAATAAAAATATTATGATAAAAGATTTAAAAATATCAGTTGAAGAGATTGCAAAACAAGCAGGTGAGATTATTAGAAAAAGTATTAATTCTAATAAAAATATTGATATTCAAAAGAAAGGTTTAAATGATTTTGTAACAGAAATAGATAAAAAATCTGAAATTTTTATTGTAAATAAACTAAAGGAATTATTACCAAATTCAGGTTTTATAGCTGAAGAAAATACTATTAAGACACAAAACAGAGAATATATTTGGATAATCGACCCGCTTGATGGTACTATGAATTTTATTCATGGACTTTACCCCTGCGCTGTTAGCATTGCTTTGATGAAAAATAATGAAATAATTTTAGGTGTGGTTTATGAAATAGGTTTGGACGAATGTTTTTCAGCTACTAAAAATAATGGTGCTTTTTTAAATGGTAAAAAAATTGAGGTTTCTAAAACAAAAAACTTATCAGATTCTCTTGTTGGAACTGGTTTTCCATATAATGATTTTAAAAATTTAGGCAAATATTTAAATACTTTAGAAGAATTTATAAAAAATAGTCAAGGTGTTAGAAGGCCAGGCTCTGCAGCAAGCGACTTAGCTTATGTGGCTTGTGGTAGATATGATGCTTTTTTTGAGTATAATTTACAGTCTTATGATGTTGCTGCTGGAAGTATTATTTTAAGTGAAGCCGGAGGAAAACTAAGCGATTTTTCAAATACTGATAATTATATTTTTGGAAAAGAAATTATTGGCACAAATCCATTTGTTTTTGAGGAAGTTTTAGAAATTATTTCAAGAAATTTTAAGTTATAAAATACTCTGTTTTATTAATTGATTTGGACTTAGGTTTTGGCGGGATTTTTGCCTTAAAAGCAAAAATCATGACAAAAGCTAATACTGTGTTCTAAAATTTTGTATCTTGCAAAAAAAAGAAATATGAAAAAAATATTATATACATGCCTTTTTATATTGCTGACACTCAATATGTTTGCAAGATTAGATGTTTATTTTATGTTTGCTGAATTTAATTCACCGCAAGGACCTTATATTGAAACTTATATGAGTATTTTAGGAAAATCAGCGGTTTTTGTAAAAAAATCTAATAATAAATTTCAAGCCGAAATTGAAATAACAATGATTTTTAAAAACCAAGATAAAATAATAACTTTTAATAAATATAATTTGCAAAGCCCTGAAATTGATGATACAAGCCAGATAAAACCAAACTTTATAGATTTACAAAGAATTAGTTTAGAAAATGGAAAATACCAAGTTGAAATTAGTATAAAAGATTTAAACTCCGATGAAGAAGCTTTAATTATAATTGACGAATTTGAGCTAAATTTCAACTCAAACGAAATTCAAATTAGTGGGATTGAATTAATAGAAAGTATTTCAGAAACAAAAAGTGTAAATCCGCTAACAAAAAATGGTTTAGACTTAGTCCCGTATGTTTCAAGCTTTTATCCTCAAAATTTGAATAAACTTAGTTTTTATACAGAAATTTATAATTCAGACAAAGTATTAAATTCTGATTTTATTTTAAAATATTTTATTCAAACATATGAAAAGTCTGTGGTTTTAGATCAATTTAGCAGATTTAAAAAACTTAGTTCAGCTACAATCATACCTTTTCTTGGGGAGTTTAATATCGAAAATTTAACATCAGGAAATTATTTGTTAGTTTTAGAAGTTCGTAATAGAGAAAATGAATTAATGCAAACAAAAAAATTCTTTTTCCAACGTAGTAATTCTATAGCAAAAGATCAAGAAAGTATTAATAAAATTTTAAAAACTTACGATATTTCCTCAAGTTTTCAAGGAAGTATGATGATAAAAGATTCATTGTTTCAATATATTTCTTGTTTGCGACCAATGGCTGATTTAGATGAACAATATTTTATCGACAATAAATTAAAAGCTTTAAGTTTAGACGAAATGCAAAACTATTTTATGGAGTTTTGGTTAAAACGCAACAATGTTCAACCAGGGGAATTATGGCGACAATATAAAGAGCAAGTGGATTATGTTGACAGAGTATATAAAACGCCCATAAATCGCGGATATTCAAGCGACAGAGGTAGAGTTTATCTGCAATATGGAGCTCCGGATGATATTTATATCTCTAAACACGAGCCAAGTGCATATCCTTACGAAATTTGGCAATATTATAGAATAAAAAATGAGAACAATAAAAAATTCATTTTTTATAATCCGCATATAGCAGGCAAAGAATATGAGTTGCTCCACTCCGACCTTACAGGCGAAATAAAAACACCAAATTGGGAAAGATTATTAAATAAAAGAAATACCACCCTTTATAATCAAGATTTAATGGAATCTGACGAAACTTGGGGAAGTCGTGCTAAAGATGAATATAGAAAAAAATAGAAATAATGCAAGCTAAAATTCTAAAAGGAAATGAAGGCTCTTATTTGTTTTTTCCTGAAGAAAAATCAAGTATAATTTCTAAATCTAACTATTCAATAGTTTATTTAACAGCCAAAACTGACTCTAAAGAAAAGTTTGTTTGCAAACAGTTTTTACCTTTATTAACTCCTAATCAATCTGCAAGGTTAAAGTTTTTTATTGAAACAAATATTAGATTAGAACATAAAGGAATTGCGAAAATTGTTGATTTTATTATTGAAGATGGACAAGTTTTTATAATTCAAGAATATATTTATGGCTTGAGTTTAAAAGATTTAATTAAAAGTAGAGAATATTTTGATTATAGATATAATTATTTTTTCTATAGAATTATCGCAAAATTTTTAGATATTTTATCATATTTCCATTCTCAAAACCTATGTTTATGCGATGTTAAGCCTTCAAATATAATGGTTTGCACTTCTGAAGATTTAGAAATTGACTTAAAAGATCCTGAAGTTAAACTTATTGATATAGAATTAGTAAAACCTAGTTTTAAACAAGCAATTCCAAACTATGGAGGAAAAAGTTTTAGTTTAATGTATGCTAGTCCAGAACAAATTTTAGGTTTTGAAGAGCTTGTTGGCGAACATTCTGATATTTTTAGCACAGGATTAATTTTATACGAAGCAATTGCAAAAGAAACAGCCTTAAATACTTCTAATCCAATGTTTGTAAAAAAAATTCAAACTAGTGTAAAACTCCAAAAACATTATAGATTTGATGAAGATTTATTTAAAATTATTGCTAAAGCCTGCGTTAAACCGAGTTTTTCATTGATAAATAAAGAACAAAGCGAGGAAGAAATAAAGTTAGCAATTATTAAATCATTATCCAATCGATTTCAATCTGCGGAAAACTTTAAAACCGAAATTTTAAAACTAATATTATAGATTATTGCTATATTTTATAAAAAACATTATATTTGATAAAAATTTAACATTTTAATTATGACAGAAGAAGAAAAAAGATTAAGAGATTCTTTAGAGCAAAGAACTTGGTCAGAGACAAAGTCTAATGACTCATGGAGTATATTTAAAATTATGGGAGAATTTGTAAATGGTTACGACCATTTTGCGCAAATTGGACCTTGCGTTTCGATTTTTGGTTCTGCCCGCACAAAGCCGGAAAACCATTATTATAAAATGGCGACCGAAACTGCATATTTATTAACCCAAGAAGGTTTTGGTGTAATTACAGGTGGTGGTCCAGGAATTATGGAAGCAGGGAACAAAGGAGCAAGTGCAGGACATGGCACATCAGCAGGTTGTAATATAAAATTAGAATTTGAACAAGACGCTAATAAATATATTGACGAAGATAAACTTGTAACTTTCGATTATTTCTTTGTAAGAAAAGTTATGTTTATGAAATATTCACAAGGTTTTATAGTTTTTCCGGGCGGTTTTGGAACTTTTGATGAGCTTTTTGAAGCAATTACTTTAATTCAAACAAAAAAAATAGCAAAATTCCCAATAGTATTATTAGATAAAGCATATTGGTCAAAACTTTTTGAATGGATAAAAGAGGTTATGTTAGAAAAAGAACATAATATTTCAGAAAAAGATTTAGAATTGTATCACATAGTGGATACTCCTGAAGAAGCTGTAAAAATCATTAAAGAATTTTATAGAGATTATAAACTTAAACCTAATTTCTAATCAAAAAAGCCTGTTAATTCAGGCTTTTTTAATAAATATCATCGTAGTCATCATCATCTTCTTCAGCTTTATTCTTTCTTTGTCTTTGGAGTTTTTTCTCATTTTTTATTGAGTCTTTTATATGTTTTTCTTCTATTTTTACAAGTTTAAGTGAATCTTGGATGATTTCCTTTTCCGATTTTAAAACTTTTTCACAAATACATCTAATTCCTACCCAATTTTGAGCTCCTTTATAATAAAAATCTTTATCAACAAATACATCATTAACATTATGCAACCAAGCTCCGCCCTTAGCAATTCCTTTTTTATTTGTCATTTCTGCAACGTTTCCAAAAATATGATAACAACCTATAGCATTTTCCCAAAAAGATTTAACCTCAGCAGTTGCATGAAGATTCACGGCATTGCTTGCATACATACCTTCATGCTTTGGGTAAATTAAATTATAAACATTTGGGTTATAATTGCGCTTACTTGCAATTTTTTTCTTTGTTTTAGGCGAAAAACCCAAAGCTGCAATAGCTTCCCACTCTTCCTTAGTAGGCAAACGATATTTATAAATCTGTACTATGCCGACAGTATCAGCTCTGGGGCGATAATCTAACTTGTTTTGCTTTAAATATAACATATAATTAACCTGAATACTTCGCCACTCACAATACGCAACAGCTTGTTCATAAGTAATCCCAACAATTGGAAATTCAAGATAAGCAGGATGTTTAAAATAGGATTTGGCAACTTGTTCATAAATGGACGTTAGCCAGACAGTTGAATCAGGAAAACATGATTTATATTCCTTAGAATTGTCACCATACATATTTTTTAGCCAATATGAATATTCTTTCCAATCTAAATTACTTATTTCAGCTATATCAACAAATAAACTATCATTAAATCTTGTGGTACCAGGAGGTGTAACCTTATAAGGATTAAAAGAGATAATCGGTAATAAACTTATTATAAAAAAACTTAAAGCAGTTAATCTATACATAAAAATAAATAATTTTAAATCTTAGCAAAAATATAAATTTTTTTACTTATTTAAAACACAATTATGATTGATTATAATACTCAAAAGTGCCGTCATCAAATAAAACTATAACTTTTTCAATTTTTTTAAGCTCTTTTTTGCCCAACTTTACATTATTATTGTCAATTTCCATATTTTTAATGTTTTCATCAAGTTTAGGAGGTTCTTGAGTAATATCAATGGTTTTGTTTAAATCTTCTTGGGATTGTTGAAGTTCATTATTAGAATATTTACTATTGTCGTCTTTAACCTGAGTAAATAAATCATTTTCAGAAGAGGCAGATGAAGGAAAACTAGATTGCCCAGAAATATTTTGATTAGTTTTATACATTTCGCCCTTGCCTAATAATAACCACTCGGGATTTATTCCTCTAAATCTTTCTAATAATTTTGTAACAAAATCTATTGAGGGATTATTTCGACCAGATAAAATATGAGAAATTCCGGAAGCTTGTACGCCAATCTCATCTGCAAGCTTGGCGGCTGTCATGCCCTCTTCTTTTAATATTTTTGAAATTCTTTCCTTCATTTTTGTGTTTTTTAAAGATTTACAAATGTAAGAATAAATAAGTTTACTTTTGTAATTATTTATTAACAAAATACACTTTACAAATGTAAATTAACTTAAAGTAATTTTTGGCATAATAATTGAATTATATATTTTAATCTATAATGAAATATTATATTCAATAAACTAATATTACTGCACTTAAAGAGCAGTAGATTCCCTTATTACAAAACTTTATTCAAAAAAGAAGATAAAATACTGAACTTTAAGCTTTATTTTATGTAAAATTATCTAAAATACTGATTCATAAGTCAATATTCATAGGTTTTATATCAAATATATGGGATATTCCTTAATTATTTACATTATTGTTGGTATTACTTGAATATTTAAGTGAAATAAAACTTGTAATTAACTGAAAATAAGTATATTAACTTATGGAAAATAATAATGGTTAAATGTATGAAATAGTTTACTTATGTAAGTTAAATTTTGTTTAGATTTGTAATTAAAAAGCTCAATTTTGTTAATTTTTCTGCGATTTACAAATGTAAATACCTAAAATTACAAATATTTGACTTTACAAATGTAATTCTTTGTTTGTTTTTACAAAATAATGACTTTTGTAATTTTGACTTAATTCTATACTGATATACATTTATCTTGCTTTAATAAGAAACGCTCTCCTACCCGCTTAAAATTCGTTTTATGATAATAATATAAATTTTACCTCTGTCTGTTTCCTTGCTAAAATATTTTATAATTTTATCCATTTCTAATTTTGTTAAATTATAAATCTCATTTATTTCAGACAGCGAATATTTTTTCATCTAAACTAGTTTGCATTTTAGGTTTTTCTGTTTTTATAAAATTGTAAACCTCATTTATTTTAAGAAGAGATTTTTTTGTAATAACTAATTTACATTTTAAAACTTTGTAATTTATAATTATTAAATTAATTTTTAAAAATGAGTTTTATATTAATTTGTAATTTCTAAATTAGTTTCCTCTTAATAAAACTGTATTAAGCTCCGAAAAGAATAAAATATCGCCTTTAAAACGTCTTTAAATTTTATAAATATTGTCTAAACTGTTGAATAAGAACAAATACAAGCTAAATATATTAATTTTATTTAAAATATTTACAAAATTAAATTCTTCGTGTTGAGCAAGGAAAACAAAAACCATTTCTTTTTTAATTTCTAAATCTCAGATTAGCTAAATCAAGAAGGTTTTTCAGACTTTTAATTTCAAAAATTGAAATTTCTTCTTCATGATATTTACAAATTTATAATGAATGTTTTTTTGCTATTTGTTGGATAAGTTCAATTAGTTAAGTGCAAGTTTTAATAAAATATTAATAAAACATTTGCTTTATAAAAAAATATTATATATTTGTAAAAAAAATTAGTCTTAAAATTATTTACTTTAATCAAAGTCTGTTTAGGAGCAGACGTAAAACACTAAAACTATGACAAAATTAGCAACAAACAGAGGTTTTTGGAAAACATTTTTCCTATCATTGATTACTTTTGGTATTTATAATCTTTACTTGATGCATTCAATGGCAAAAGAAACTAATCTAGTATGTAAAGAAGATGGAAAACACACAAAAGGTGTAATAGCTCTTATTTTACTTACGCCTATCACACTTGGAATCTATGGATTAGTGTGGAGATTTAAAATAATAGATAGAAGGGCTAGGTTTTTAATTAAAAACAACCAACCGGAAGTGTTAAGTTCTTCAACCTATTTATTAACAGTCTTTCTTCTAGGGAATATAACTCTTGGAATTATGCACTTAGTTGTTTTCTGTAAATTTTTATATCAACAAAATGCTGTAAATAAATTTTACAACCAAGCAAATAATTTAGAATAAAGTAATTAAACTAAATTTTGGTTTGTAGGAAATTTCTCCTACGAACCATATTTTTATTTTTGGAACTTAAAAAAAGTAAAAGTTTGTTATTATTTTATAAATAACTTGTAAAATTTAATGAACAAACACAATAAAATATTTGTTATTAAGTTTTAAACTTAAGGAAATTGCGAAAATCCTAAAAAGAGTAGCGACATACATAAAATAACAAATATGAAAACATTCAAAATTTTAAAAACTGTGCTGATAATAAGTTTGATTAGCTTGTCTTTATCTGCTTGCACCCAAGACAAAATTATCCCATTCTCTGAACTTCCTACAACAATTCAAACTTATGTTAAAAACCACTTTCCAAACAACGAAATAGTGCAAGTAGAAGTTGATTACGAAGGATTGACAAAAGAATACGATATTATTTTAAGCGACAATATTAAATTGGAGTTTAATAGCAAAAACAATATTAAGAGTATAGAAGCAAAATCTAAACTGCCTAATAGCGTAATTCCTGAAAAAATTATGGAATATGTAGAGACAAACTATCCAAATAATTTTATTGTTGAATGGGATTTAGACACTAAGCACCAATCGGTTGAATTAAATAATGGTATTGAACTTGAATTTACGCTTAAAGGAGCATTTTTAAGAATTGACGATTAACATAAATAAAATCAAAAACTTAAAATTCAGCAAACTTTCCGGGAGCTAAAATAATTCTTCTTCCTTATTGCTATTGTTTTTCTCCAAATTTAATAAAAACTGTTTTCTCCAAATTCCTGCATTATAACCACTAAGTTTTTGGTTTGAAGCTATTACTCTATGACAGGGAATTATTATGGCAATTTTATTGCGTCCGTTGGCATTAGCAACAGCTCTAAAAGCTTTTTCAGAATTTATTTTTTTGGCAAGTGCTTTGTAAGTCGTTGTTTCGCCATAATTTATTATTTTTAGAGCTTGCCAAGTAATAATTTGAAATTCACTACCAGTTAAATTAAGTTTAATGTCAAAATTTTTGCGTTTTCCTAAAAAATATTCGTTTACTTGTTGTTCTAAGTTTTTAAAAATCTCTAAATCTATTTTAGTTTGCCCATAATTAAAATTTTTCAAATCTTTTTCTAAGTTTTTATCATCACAAAATTTAAGTAAGTAAACTTCAGTTTCAGAAGCTAAGGCAAGCATTTTGCCAAGTGGAGTATCAAAGTTTGTGTAAAATAATTCCATGGTAAATTCTTTAATTTTCACGTAAATCTAATTGTAAAATCTCTTTATAAATTTCATCAATATCAAAGTTTGAAGTTTTAATGTTTTTTGAGTTTAAGAGCTGTTTTGCCATTTTCAAAACATTTTGTTTTGGATATTTGCTTGTCTCATCAAAACTATTTAGAAATTGAATTATAAAAAATGTGTCAAAATTCGAGAAAAATCTTTTTGTGAAATTTATTATATTAGCAGAATTATTTTTACAATTATTTATATCATTAATTATTTTTTCTTCGCTGTAAAATTCAATAATTTCCAAAGGAATAAGCTCAATAAAACTATCTATTTTAAAAAACTCAGGAATTTTATCAAAAAATTGCTTAATAATTTCAAAAATTTTCAAATTATATACTTTATATTCATTTTCTTTAATAATTTGATCTACACTTGGTCCTGTGCCAAAAGGAACTCTGTCCGAGAGGCGTGGAGCAGGAAAAACAATAGTTTTATTTATATTTCCAATTTTAGAAATAGCACTTAGTTTATGCAAAAAATAAAAATCTTCACCTGCTTGTCTTGTAGGCATTCCACCAACTTTGCAATAAGCATTTGCTCTAAAGCCAAAACAAGCCCCAATGGTATGAATTGCATGTGGATAAGTTGTAAATTTTACTGCTAATCTAAAATATCTTAAATATATCTCATAAAGTTTACAAGCTTGGATTTCCTGGGCTGAAAATAATTTCTTATCAAAATTGTGCTGAAATTGGAAAGTTGAAGCTTGAATTTGTATGTTTTTTTCAAAATAATTATAAATTTCCAAAAAATAATTTTCAGAAACAATACTATCAGCGTCTAAAGAGCAAATTAAAGCATTAGGTTTATTTAAAAAGTCAAAGCGTCTTACTGCCTCGTCCATTCCGAGTTTTCGTGCAAATCCAACGCCTGCAAGTTTATTTGGAGTATTTTCAACATTATGGACTAAGAGATTAAAAGTTTTATAAAATTTTGATTTAAGTTTTTCGTTTAATTTTTCAAAAATTTGTTGATTTTTCTCAATTATATGTTTTGGAGTTTTTTCGCCTGAATTAATTATTACAATAATTTCAATTTTGCAATTAGGCTTTTTTGTTTTTTCTAAAGAATTTAAAGTTTTAAAAATAAATTCATCATCATAACAAGGTATAATAAGAATAATCCCCGTTTTTGGACAGGGATTATTTTTAAATATTTGTGGATAAGTTTTGTATCGGCTAAAATATTTGCTTGCAAAACTCATTTTTAATTATTATTTTTTTGATTTTTCGTATCTTTCGTTTAATTGTTTTACAACTTCATTTGTAATATCCATTTCCGGTTCTGCATAAAGGATGCCGCCACCGGTAACGCTACCAAGTATTAAAACATATTTTCCATTATTAAATTCTTTAATAAAATTTGACACAGAATCTAATAATTCTTGGTTTAGCTCAGCTTGTTGCATCATCAACTTTTCAGTTAAGTCTTGTTCTAACTGTTGAATTTTTGCTTGTTCTTGTATTAATTCATTTTGTTGATTTTCCATACTTTGCTGGGATAAAAAAGAACCTAATCTCATTTTTTCGCTAAAATCGTTGTATTTTTTCTCAAAAGCTCTCATTCTCGATTCTAAATTTGCTTTAGCTTTAGCTTGTTCTGTTAGCAAATCTTCATTAAGTTTTATAGAATATTTATATTCTAATAACAAAGTATCTAAATTGACATAAGCAACATTCCCATTATTTGTCGAATCATTTGAAAGAGTAAAGTTTTTTGACTCGTTTTGAGTTAGAACAACTTCTTTTTTTCCTAATAATACAATAATTAACACTATAATACTAAGAATTATAGCCAAACTGCTAATTATTAAAGTAATTTTATTGATTTTTGAATTTTCCATAATGATTTTTATTTTTAAAATGCAAATTTACTTGTTTTTTTGAGAATATATCTTAAAATTATTATAAAAATTAATTATTATCGTTTTTCTGCTGATTTAATATCGAAAAACTAAATTTTATGTTCAACAAACAGGAAAACAACTTTCATGTTTCCTAGCTGAGAAACATAGAAGTATTATTTTTTTATTTTACTTAAAATATTTACAAAATCAATTTCGAAGTTAGGGGTAAATATATTTTTAGATAAATTATTTTTAATTTGCTTAAAACTCCAAAATTTCACTTCATCTACTTCATTATTTTTAATAAAATCAAATTCTTCGTGTTGAGCAAGAAAAACAAAAACCATTTCTTTTTCAATTTCTGATTCCCAGATATATTTTGTAATATATTGATATTTTAAATTTCTAAGACCTAATTCTTCGTAAGTTTCTCGTTCTAAAGCAATTTCTATCTTTTCTCCATGCGATATATGTCCTCCAACAGCAGTATCCCACTTTCCTGGTTGAATAAATTTGTTTTTATTTCGTTTTTGTAATAGCAGTTCTCCTTTTGAATTTAATATATGTACATGAATAACAGGATGCATTCTTTTACTTCCATCGTGAGCTTCAGTTCTTGTCATCACTCCTATTAGTTTTCCTTCGGCATCTATTTCTGACAATAATTCTTCTTTTTTAAACTTTCGTCTAAGTATAATATTTTTCAAAAGCTCTACAATAAAAAAGACTGCAAACAGAATATAAAACAATCCACCACTAATAAAAGCCCAAGCTTGTTTTGACATAAAAAAAGCAGAATAAAAAACCAATAAAGTGTGTGCTGCAAACAAGTAAAACATTGTTTTAATATTTCTTCTAAATAGTTTTTCTTGTTCTTTATTAATTTCAAATCCTTTGAAATAATGCGCAGACATTGAT
>Ga0265295_1002955_pt1 | contig 25686 bp, 19 predicted proteins | sample Munlansysbiofilm_FD_192503 | JGI IMG/M metagenome (GOLD analysis project Ga0265295, IMG submission 192503) | Leachate microbial communities from a municipal landfill in Southern Ontario, Canada - Methane capture system biofilm | ecosystem: Engineered > Solid waste > Landfill > Unclassified ... | reverse complement strand
TCGAGCTGGCTCGCAAAAGAATCTTCTGGCTGCTGTTTTTAATGATTTCCGCTACCTTCACCAGCTTCATTATCCAGGGTTATGAGATGGCTTTGGCCAGTGTCGTGCTCTTGGCGGCCTTCATCCCAATGCTGATGGATACAGGCGGAAATGCCGGATCACAATCCGCCACCCTCATCATTCGCGGCATGGCTTTGGGAGAGATTGACATGAGGGATTATTTCCAGGTGTTTTGGAAAGAGATGCGGGTGAGCGTGATCGTTGGCGTAGTTTTGGCTGTGGTAAATTTCGGCAGAATCTGGCTGTTTCATCATGATATGCTGCTGGCCATGACGGTATCGCTGGCGCTACTCTTTACCGTTGTTTTGGCCAAAACGGTGGGTTGCACCTTGCCGATCGTAGCCCGGAAATTGAAGATTGATCCGGCTATCATGGCAGCACCTATTATCACTACGATCGTGGACGTGCTTTCTCTGCTCGTTTATTTCAAACTGGCAGTGGTCTTGCTGCATCTATAAGCAGGAGTATTTTTCGAAAGGTAGGGGCTTTTGGTAAAAGCCCAGATCCCCCTAAGTTATGATCGATGGAGTGTTTTTGGGCGTTATGCCCAAGGCCCCTACGTCGTAAAAGAGGGCATTTCCCACCGCTATAGTCTATAAATATCCACAAATTGTCTCCAGGGACCTGTTTTAGCATAGTTTTTTGTTGACATCTTTGGCATAGCTGAACTTATGGCATATATAGGTGGAAAAGTATAGCAACATGGAAATTATCAAAACACAGTCCCTGATCAAGGATTACCTGCTGGGTAAAGTCAGAGTTCGCGCTTTGGCAGGAATAGAACTCAGCATTATAAACGGTGAATTTGTGGCCATTATGGGCCCTTCCGGATCCGGGAAAAGCACGCTGATGCACATCATCGGCTGTCTGGACAGCCCCAGTGCAGGGGAGTATTATCTGGATGGCGATCTGGTGAGCAAACTGCCAAAATCAGCCCTGGCAGGCATCCGCAATCGCAAAATTGGCTTTGTTTTTCAGTCCTTTAACCTGCTGCCGCATCTCAACGTGCTCAAAAACGTGGAACTTCCGCTGATGTATTCCGGGCTGTCTGCCCGCAAGCGCAAAGAACAAGCCAGCCGGATTTTGGATAGCGTGGGGCTCTCGGACCGTCTGAAACACAGGCCCAATGAGCTTTCCGGAGGACAGAGACAGCGGGTGGCCATTGCCCGGGCCATCGTGAATAATCCTTCTATTCTTTTGGCGGATGAGCCTACCGGCAATCTGGATTCTGGAGCTGGTGGCGACATCCTGGAGATCTTTAACGACCTGCACAAAGCCGGCAATACCGTGATCATGGTTACTCACGATCGCGCAGTGGCAGAGCGGGCTGATCGCATCATAGAAATTCGCGACGGAATGATCCACAATGGCGATCTCGCTGACTGAATCCCTGCAAATCGGGGTGAATGACATCATGATGCGCAAGGTGCGCAGTCTGATCACCGTATTTGGTATAGTTTTGGGCGTGATGTCCATCATGGTGGTTTTGGCCATCATCAATGGCATGAACAAAAGCACTATGTCCTGGATGCAGGAGCGGGGCGGCACTAATAAAGTGGAAGTAGAGCGCAATTGGGATTACGATTTTCGTCAGGGTGGCTATGCTGCCTTGACCTTGGCTGAACTGAATCAGATTCGAGGTCAGCTTCCGGAAGCTGTAGCTATTGGCCCCAGCATTACGGCCTGGGGTACCACCATGCAGTATAAGGGCTTTAGCTATACCGATCAAGTGATTGGCGTGCTCCCAGACCATCAGCAAATGGAAAGCTGGTATCCCGAAACAGGCAGATTCTTCAATGAAATAGACCTAAGGGAAAATGCCAATGTCATCGTCTTGGGTAGCTCTGTGGCCAAGGATTTATTCAAAGCCGAGAATCCCTTGGGGCAGAGCGTGATGCTAAAGGATCAGATGCTCACCGTGATCGGCATCATGAAAGAGAAAGCCTGGGAAAACCCCGGAGGAGGAGCCTTTGGCGGAAATGCCCTGGAATATATGAACCGTCAATCCTTTGTGCCGCTTTCCACGATGATGAATAAGATCGAGGCGGGCAGCCTCATCCGCTCCATCCAAATCCTGGCCAAAAGCCCCGAAGACGCGCTGGCGATTCAGAAAAAGCTGGGGCCAATCCTGCTCCGCATCAAGAATGGACGCCCCGTATTCAGAGTGAGTTCGGCCCAGGAAACCATGCAGCAGATGAAGCAAAACAGCAAAATCTTTAGTATGATCTTCATCATGATCGGGATGATATCTCTGCTGGTAGGCGGTATTGTGATCATGAATATTATGTTAGCCTCCATCAAAGAACGTACCCGGGAGATCGGAGTGCGCCTGGCAATTGGGGCGCGCCGGACGGATATCTTCGTGCAGTTCCTGGTACAAACCGTTTTGATTACCGGTCTGGGCGGTGTATTTGGCATTATTCTGGGTTATTCCATCCTGGATCTGGTGAGTGGATATCTGGGCATGCCGATGTTGGCTGGACCACAAATGATTCTGGTCTCACTGCTGGTTTCGGTGGGTGTGGGGCTGATCTTTGGGATCGTTCCTGCAGTCAAAGCTAGCAATCTTGATCCGGTGATGGCTTTAAGGGATGAATGACATGGGAAAAAGAAAAGCAAACCTCTTTACTAAGACCAGGGAAGCTATCACTCTTCTCACTCGGGAAATGACAATCTATTTTTATAAGATTTGGCTGCGTTTGCGTTCGCCGAAGCGCAGAAAAGCTATCCTCGGCGATGCCTTTAAGTTCATGAAGCTTTGGATCGGACGGGTGATCAGTGAAGGGATACCGCGTTCGGCAGGCAGCCTGGCATATGTCACCATTTTGGGTTTCATCCCCTTCATCACCTTTATCGTGATGCTGGCACCGGATTTACCGTTTTTGAACCTCAAGGAAAAGATCGGTACGATAGTGGCGGCAAACTTCATTCCCGGTTCGGCCGATGCCGTGATGAGTATGATCAATGATATGATCGCCCGCAGAATGGGCCTGAACATCATGGTCTTCGTGATCCTGCTGATCTCATCTTATGCGCTGTTTGAAAACATCCGCAATACCTTTGACCGCATCCTGATCACCCATGTTCCGGAGCCGAAAAGCATACTCGCACAGCTCGTGAAGTTCTTTGGTACAGTGATCTTTGGGCTTTTGATTTTGGTGCTGCTCTTTTCCAGTAGTTCACTACCTATCATCTCACGCCTGCTGAAGCTGAGAATCTTTAATTGGCTGATGTTCGTCGTGCCCTTTATTCTGCAGTTTCTGGCTATCTTCTTCTTGTACAAGCTCATGCCATCGATCAAAGTAAAGCAGAAAAGCCTCGTCCTGGGCGCTTTTTGGACCACCTTGATCTGGCTGGTGGTAAAAGCCGGATTTGATTTTTACATCTATAATCTCACCAGTTTTCAAGCCGTCTATGGTGTGATTGCCGCGCTGCCCATCTTCCTGTTTTGGATCTATGTGAATTGGATCATCATCCTGGCCGGCATAGTGCTGGTAAGCGTGATCGACAAAGGAATCCGGGAAGAAGTGATGCACAAAGAGCCTCAGAAAGTGGTGCGCCTCACCCTGGAAATGTTCAGCGATGGCAAGCTCAATCAACGTTTGGAAAAGTTTATGAATAAAAAAGCTATAAAGGATTTAGTCGATCAGATCGACGAGGACACGCAATGAAGAAATTCGCCTTGATCAGTGTATCTGACAAATCAGGGATCGAGACTCTGGCTATGGAGCTGGAGAATCTCGGCTATACCATACTCTCTACATCAAATACTGCCAGGCACTTGCGCCAGTTTTGCACGAGCCTGGTGGAAGTGAGTGATTATACCGGCTTTCCGGAGATTCTGGATGGCCGGGTCAAGACGCTGCATCCCAGGATTCACGGGGCGATTTTGGCAGATCGCAACAATGGCGCACATTTGAACTGCCTGCAAGAACATGAGATAGATAGGATTGATATCGTGGTGGTAAACCTGTATCCCTTCGCGCAAGTACGCATGAAAGAAGGCAGCAGCCATGAAGAGATTATCGAAAACATCGATATCGGCGGGCCTACTTTGATCCGGGCTGCGGCCAAGAACTACCGCAATGTCACGGTATTGATCGATCCGCGGGACTATCTGCCCACCTTGGAACACCTCAAACAGGATAGCATGCTACCGGAAAGCTGGAGCAGCTATCTGGCCCAAAAGGCTTTTGCCACGGTGATGCGTTACGATGCCATCATCGCAGATTATCTGGAAGACTTTCGCGGTGAATGCCTTCCGGACGCACAGATGCCGTCCTTCATCGACATCGCTGCAAATCGTGAAATGCCTCTGCGCTATGGTGAAAACCCCCATCAAAAAGCCGCTTTCTATACTAATAGCCCCGAGGGCTGGGACATCTTGCATGGCAAGGAGCTCTCTTTCAATAACATCATGGACATTGATTCCTCGATAAGGGCCATCCGGCTCTATACTGAGCCCACTGTGATCATCATCAAGCACTGCAACCCCTGTGGTATAGGCAGTGGCGAAAACCTCTGGGAAGCCTATCGCAGAGCCTTTGCCACAGATACCATGGCGCCTTTTGGGGGCATCGTGGTGGTAAACCGCAAGCTGGATCTGCAGACCGCGGTGATGATCAACCGCATCTTTACCGAGATCATCATTGCCCCGGATTATGAAGACGGTGTTTTGGACGTCTTGCGCAAGAAGAAAAGCCGCCGCCTGATCACCTATAAACCCAGTTTTCTCAGTAAAGCTTCCAATCCCCTGGAGATAAAAACCATGTTTTGGGGCTTTCTGGCCCAGGAGTGGGATAATGTGGATGAAGACATCGCCAATTGGCAGGTCGTAACCCACAAACAGCCCTCCAAAGAAGAATTTGCCGCCATGCTTTACGGCTGGAAAGCGGTATCCCTGCTGAAGTCAAACGCCATCGCTCTGGCCTACCAAAATCAGATAGTAGGCATGGGCATCGGCCAGACCAGCAGGATCGATAGCACCTCGATCGCGATCTGGAAAGCAGGAAAGTTCAAGCATGACCTGAAGAAGGCCGTCTGCGCTTCGGATGGCTTTTTCCCCTATCGGGACAGCATCGATGAACTGTATCAAGCCGGCATCAAAGCCGTAATTCAACCCGGTGGTTCCAAAGGCGATGCCGAGTGCATTCACGCTTGTGATGAACTGGACATGGCCATGGTATTTACCGGATTTAGGCACTTTAGACACTAAAATGTTTGACAGAATGCGCCCTGTAGAAAGATTGACCTTTGCACTCGCGGAGATGTGTCCGAGCTGGCTGAAGGAGCACGATTGGAAATCGTGTGAACGTGTGAGCGTTCCTAGGGTTCGAATCCCTACATCTCCGCCATTTTTCTATTCTGACTTAGGGCTTATTCTTTTTCTCATTTACCTATCATCAAAGCAGCATAAGTCCTGCTTTAAGCAAGTTTCTTACTCGTTACAAATTTTACAAAGGAGGCTCTTATGAGCACCAAGAAAATCGTTTTAATCGTAGCTATTGTATTCATTCTGCTGGTTGGTCTGTCCTATTGGTCCGGCCGGCAAATGAGCAAGTTTGCTTTTAGTGCGCCCGCTTCCACTGTCGTCAGTGCAGATAGTTGGCTAAACCTCAACCCCAGCGCCATGATACCAGAATACGCTGAAGTGCTGCCCCTGAATCTTTTTTGGAGCAGAGACACAAACAGCATGCAAAGCATGAGCGCCAAGATCCGCAAAGCCAAGGACGACAGCCGCATCAGCGGACTTTTGATCCAGCCCATGGGCGCTATGCTTTCTCTGGCCACGCTGCATGAACTGGGTCTTGCCATCCAGGAATTCAAAGGCAGCGGCAAGCCCGTGATCGCCTTTGGCGATATGATGGCGCAATCGGATTATCTATTGGCCAGTTATGCCGATGAAATCTATATGGAACCCTCCGCGTCCGCTGGTCTTATGCTGAGCGGCGCTTCTGCTAACATCACGTTTTACAAAGAGATGTTCGACAAGCTTGGCGTCAAAATGCACGTCATTCAAGCCGGAGAATTCAAAGGAGCAGGCGAGCCTTACAGCCAGACCTCGCTCACTGAAGGCACCCGACGCAATATCGAAGAGATGCTGTCCGACCGCTTTAACCTGATTTTGTCCGGTGTGGCAGAACGGCGCAAACTCACCATGGATGATGTGAAAGCTGTCTATAACGACCGTGAGAACTTCATCCTGCACGCTGCAGAGGCCCTGGAAATGCGTCTAATCGATCATGCTGCACCTCGCAGCCAGATGTTAGCCGAACGCTTGATCGATCGCGAAAAGATCGTAAACATCGATTCCTACGCCTTGGGCAAACAAAGTGGCCGCGGCGAGAAGATCGCTGTGATGTACCTCGGTGGCAATATCATGCCCTCTTCCGGAGGCTTCAATCAAGCTCAGATCAGTTACGAGAAAGTGCGTAAGATGGTGAAACAGATCGAAGAAGACAAAGAAGTCAAAGCCGTGGTGCTCAGAATCGATAGCCCCGGTGGCAGCGCTCTGGAGAGTGAACTGATTTATCAGGAACTGCTCAAACTGAAGAGCAGCAAGCCGCTGGTGGTCTCAATGGGTGGAGTAGCCGCCTCGGGAGGATATTATATCTCCTGCGCCAGCGACAAGATCATTGCAGATTCCGGTTGTCTGACCGGATCGATCGGCGTGATCATGATGCTGCCAGAGGCCTCAGGCTTGGCACGCAAGGTGGGGCTGAGATCGCAGACCATCAAGTTCGGCAAATTTGCCGGTGGGCTCAACCCTATGGAGCCATATTCCGAAGAGCTCCTCGCCTCTCTGAAACGCAATTCTCAAGGCACCTATAGCGAGTTCAAATCCCGTGTGATGACGGCCCGCAAGATCAGCCCGGACATGATCAACGGCATTGCCGAGGGCAGGATCTACAGTGCGGAAGACGCTCTGGCTCTGGGCTTGGTGGATGAACTTGGTTCACTCGATTTTGCCGTGGCCAAAGCCGCTGAAATGGCTAGCATCACGACTTACAGAGTGGAAAACTTCCCCCACAAACTCAGCTTTTTTGAAGCCATGAAAGATGCGAATTTCTTCAATATGCAGATCGCCAGCCTCATGGGCACGAAGTGGTGGGATATCGACAAACAGATTGCTCAGAAACTGGAAATGTTCGAGCCTTACACGTGGCAGTATCTGATGCCGATAGTGGTAGATTGATATGCGCAAAACCAGTATTAATACAGAAATCATCGTCAACGTACACCCCCTGGAAAAGCGGGTGGCCATCCTGGAGGACAACCGGCTGGTCGAGCTCTTTGTAGAGCGCAAAGATCACCAAAATCCGGTGGGGAACATCTACAAGGGAATCGTGAAAGACGTACTTCCCGGCATGGGCGCAGCCTTCATCGAAATTGGGCTGGAGCGCACTGCCTTCTTGCACTATAGCGATATCGTACTGGACTTTTTGGATATCTATGAAGACGACAAACCCCGCAAACGGGTGAATCCTTCCGATAGCTCGCAGATCGGCAGATTGCTGAAACCGGGCCAGGAGATCGTGGTGCAGGTGCACAAGGGTCCCATCGGCTCCAAAGGTGCCCGCCTCACCGGACAAATCTCTGTCCCCGGCAAATATCTGGTGCTTTTCCCCAATAAGGACAAGATTGCCATCTCCCGCAAGATCTATTCCCAGAACGAACGCGGCCGCATCCGCAATATCCTCAGTGAAGTGAAAGATCCCGCCTACGGACTCATCGTACGCACCGAATCTGAAGGTGCCGATGACGACGATATCCGCAATGAATACAAGGCTTTGGCCAAGACCTGGCGTTTGATCGAAAAACAGCTTCAATACGCCAAGGCGCCCATCTGCGTCTTTGAAGAAAACGCCTTGGAAAACTACTTGATCCGCGATCTCTTCAACGAACATGTGGACCGTCTGGTGATCGATGATAAAGACTTTTACAAGAATATCATCGGTCAATTGGAAGAGATCTCCACAGATTTGATCCCCTCCGTGGAGCTTTACAAAGAAGCCTCCCCCATCTTTGATGCCTGGTCGATCGAGAAAAAGATCGAGACCATCTTCCACTCTCGCATCTATTTACCCTCCGGGGGCAATATCAAGATCGAACAAACCGAAGCCCTCGTGGCCATTGATATCAATACCGGAAGTTTCACCGGCAAAAGCCATTATGAAGAGACTGTGCTCAAAACCAACCTCGAAGCAGCAGCAGAATCTGCCCGTCAGATCAGGCTGCGTGACCTCTCCGGGGTGATCGTGATCGACTTCATCGATATGTCTGAAGACAAAGCCAAAGCCGAAGTCCTGGATATTCTGCGCAAAGGGCTCAAACGTGACCGCGCCAAAAACAAGGTCTATCCCTTTACCGAACTCGGCATGGTGGAAGTTACCCGCAAACGCATGCGCGCCACCATCATGGCGAATTTCTCCGAACCTTGCCCCTTCTGCAATGGCAGCGGCCGTATCGTGAGCAAAGACGCTGTTGTGATGCGGATTTACCGCTGGCTGGTGCGCAGTGAATACTTCATCAAAAACAAACGTATGCGCATTATGGTGCACCCGGATTTGCTCAGTCATATCAAGATCCATAATGAGGAATTTATCAGCTACAAGGATCAGATTGAATTTGGTCAGGATAGCAACGTTAGAGTCGATCAATTCAAGGTTTTTGGTCTGCCTGGGATGGAGGATCTTACCTCAAAGTATTCGTAACGCTGGCTTTAGCCGGTTGTTATGAAACAATTAAGCCCGATCGTCTGATCGGGCTTTTTGCCGTAGCACTGTCTTCAGACGGTGCGTGTCCAAATTCTGTAAAGCGCTCCTTGATATAGAAATAGGCACACGGATAAAGAGCGTATTAGCCCATGGATGCGATGGGAAGAATTACTGGATTGCAGACCTCAAATCCAGGAAGGTAAAGCGTTGTAAGGTGTTTCGCACCGTCTGAAGACAGTGCTACGGTGCTTCGCTAAAATCCCTTGGCATAAAAGACATCCAGGACCATGACATCAAGATCGGAGAAAGCATTGATATCGCCGAAGATATCTTCCAAACCGGTGATGATGCCATCGATTTGACTTTCTACTATTTTTGCCAAAACGATCTTGCCCGTGGGGCTTTTGTCGCCGGTGAAATCGAAGAATCCCATGAAAAGAGGCGTTGTGGAGATAAGGTTTTCCATTTCCGTGGTATTGACTATGATGGAGCGCTGAATGCCATATTCCACAAAGACTTCGGTGATGTCTTGCAGGATGTGCTCGTCTTTCACAAAAAGCAGGAGCAGCTTCTCCTTGCCTTTCACATCTATTCTTCCGGAGCCATTATCTGCGTGTTCGAGGAATGCCTCAAAGAGATTTATGCGGGAAGTGGCTTGCAAAAGGTCGTCCGCTACCCCCGGTTGTTTGAGGATATGAGAGCAGGCAGCCAAGAGTTGGAGATGTTCCGTGCGGGCATTTTGGGGGCCCACAATGGAGACAAAGATCTTGGTTTTACGTCGGTCCATGGAATCAAAATTCACGCCTTTTTTGCAGATTGCCAGGCTGATGGCAAAGTTTTCTAAGCCTTCCAAGCTACAATGCGGCATGGCGATACCTCTGGAAAACCCAGTGCTGCCGAGTTCTTCTCTATCCTTGAGGCCTTTGTAAATCTCACCTTCGCTGATATTTTCAAATTTTCTGCTTCTTTTGAATAAAGCTGCGAGTTTGTGCAGGGCGTCGTCTTTGTCTTCAGCCCCAAATTCTATGCTACAGGATTCTAGTTTAATTACTTCAGATAAGAGCATCTCATCTCCTTTTAAGGTTTTTGACAATGGCGATTTTGGAAAGTGGCGGGCCGATTATTTCATTGAAAAATACAGACATCAGCACGATGTTAATCATTTTGGAGATCTCCAAATGTACGGCAGGGCTAAGATCCGCCATGATCGGTGAAGCTTGTACGAAGAGCACCAGACCGATGGCTACACCGGCTTGAGGCAGCAGGCTCAGTCCCAGATAGTTCCTGATCTTCTTGTCCATGCCAATGCCCCAGGCTGCCAGAAAGACGCCGCCATATTTACCGATTGCGCGCATGATGATGAAGGTGAATCCTGCCAGGAGCACAGTGCTATCGGCAAAGATATTCAGCTTGAGTTCTACCCCGGCAATGCCAAAAAAAACCGCGTATAAAGGTGAGGTAAGGGGTTCAAAAGAAAACAGGATACGCACGTTCTTCTTGCTCATATTCACCAGCACCATTCCAAAAGCCATATTCGCGATGAGCGGAGAGAGTCCGAGACCGATGGATAGTGAAGTGCTGAGGAAGACAAAGCCCAAGGCCAAAATCTTGACTTCGTTCATATTGCGCTTTTTGATGGTGGAATAGTGCGTGGCCAGGCCACCCAGGACTCCTATGACCAGGGAGAATCCGACTTCTTTGAAGGCATGCAGCACAGAGCTACCAATAGATACTTCCGCTGCACCCATCAGTGTGGCAGAGATCGCAAAAGCAATGGAGAAGATGATCACCGTGCCGGCATCATCCAAGGCTACTATGCCATAAAGATAATCCACGAATTTGCCTTTTGCTTTGAGCTTTTCCACGATCACCACCGTGGCTGCCGGAGCAGTAGCCGCAGAGATCGCACCCAAGACAAAAGCGATGTAATTGGGCAATCCCACCAAAAGCATGCCAAGAGACACCAAGCAGAAGGTTAGCAGCATCTGAGCCAGGGTGAGGATCACGATATTTATCCCATAGAGCTTCAGTTTCGCAAAAGAGAATTCACCGCCGATGATCACCGCAATAAAGGACAGGGTGACCTCGGAAAGCACATAGAGCATCTGCATGTTTTCTTGTTGGATCAATTTCAGGCCGCTGCCACCCACCAGGATTCCAGCCACGATATAGCCAGTGATGGCAGGCAGCTTGATTCTTTCTGCCAAATGGCCCATTGCGTAGCCCACCAGGAGCAGCAAGGACACGCTGAAAATCACATGATTTGCAAAGAGGTTTTTAAATAGTTCCCAAGCTTCAAACATGATTTAATTATGCCCCTTAATATAGTATTTATTGTGGATACTATTCTCCCGGATTTGCTTAAGTTTATAATTTGAAGAGTATTGGCCAGTATGGGCTTGGCCTCTCATATACTCCTCAAAGGGGATCGCGATATAGAACATTGATACTCCTAACGGATAATTAAAGACAGAATCTGAGTCTGGGCTTTATTGTCAAGCCGAAATGGGAGATTTAGCGGGAAAAATGGGGCAAATACCGGTTTTGGAGCGATTCTGGATCTGGGAAAGCCCTGTTTTGGCATGCAAGGGCGGAAATTGAGGCTTTCGGGCCCTGCCCTCCCTTTATTGCCGAACGTGGCTTTAACATGTTTTGGACTCGAGATGACTCGAGGATTCAAGTCATCTCGAGTCCAAAATGTGTTAAAGACAAGTCGATTGGACGAGGAAGAGAGAGGGGCCAGGGATGGGGAGAGTAGGGTGCTGTGGTGTGCGTGGGGTGGCGTGTTTGTCTGGTTTTCCGGACAGGTGTCGTCCTTCACTGCGTTCCGGACTCGGGGATCTATCGGATTGCCAACCCAGCAGTGAACTGCAGGGCTATAGGCATTCGCCTTTCGTCCTACCGGACTAGGAATCGGATCTGCCCTTCTTCCGGCGGGGTTATAAATTGGATTAGTCTTTTGTTTGTCTTGTTTTGCGCTAAGGTGTCGTCCTTCACTGCGTTCCGGACTCGGGGATCTATCGGATTGCCAACCCAGCAGTGAACTGCAGGGCTATAGGCATTCGCCTTTCGTCCTGCCGGACTAGGAATCGTAATTGTGAGATTCCCAGTACCTGCGACTTTCTCTGACTCAATATCGTGCTTTCTGCTTTTCCCATCAACACTCTGGGAGAGAATCGAGCCGGATTGCGTCTCATCGGCTTAGCATATTGTGAGTGCGGAGCACGGTAGCCGTTTATCGGCATAGCCCAGCAAACGATTCCCGAGTCCGGAACATAGTGGAGGACGACACCCTTAATTTAGAACAGAATTTAAAGCTAATTAAATTTAAATTATGGCAAAATTCAAAATATTGGTCACAAACCTAAAATCGCACTTGACAGAAAGGCATAGTGAATTAGTATGTATTCAGTAGCTGGGTTCATAAAGAATAAACTCCAGTCTGACTTAGGCTTGCCTCAGACAGGCTCGGAGAAGGTTATGAACCGGCTTTACCCAAGACTAAAAGGAGTAATAAATGGCGGTGAATACAAAAACCGAGTATGCTTTACGGGCTCTGATCGAGATTGCCAATCAAGGACAGGTCTCAGCGCAGAAAATCTGTGAAGCACAAAGTCTGCCCAAAAAGTATATCGAGCATCTGCTCTCGCTGCTAAAAGCGGCGAAGATCATCAATAGCAGTGCCGGCATTCTGGGTGGATACAGCTTGGCCAAAGAGGCTGATGAGATTACCTTTAGGAGCCTTTTGGAGGCCGTGGGAGATGAATCTTTTGCCACCGCCTGTAAGGGGCGTTCGGGTACATTTTGCCTGGGCCCGGGTTGTACGCTTGCTCCTTTTTTCACCAAATTGGAAGGCCAATTAGACGAAATTTTTGAATCTTACACCCTACAAGACATAATGAATATATGGGAAAGGAAAGAACAATGAAAAGCGGTTCAGTGTATTTGGACAATTGTGTAACCAGCCCCATGGCACCGGAGGTTCTGGATGCCATGATGCCTTATTTTAGTGAGCGTTTTTGGTTTCCCGGCAGCTTCTATAGCACTGCCGAAAGCACCAACGATGCCTTATCTGGATTTGCTCACACCGTCGCTGCAGCCATAGGTGCCCGCGATGAAGAAATCCACTTTACATCCGGCGGAACTATTGCTAACAACATCGCCATCAAGGGTTTGGCTGGATCTGCCCAAAGAGGTCATGTGATCTGCAGCGTGGTGGATTATCCGGATCTGCTCACCAATGCAGCCTGGCTGGAAAAGCAAGGCTTTGAAGTGACCTATCTGCCTGCCGATAGTGAGGCGCGCATAGATCTTGCGGCCCTCAAACAGGCCATTCGTCCCGACACCTTTTTGTTCATGACCACCATCGTAAATCATGTGGTAGGAACGATCCAGCCCATGAAAGAGATCAGTGAGATCCTGAAGGCTGCGGATCATAAGATCTATTTTCATGCCGACGCCGGTCAGGCTTTTGGCAAAATGCCGCTACTGGTGGACGATTACGGCATCGATATGATGAGCATTTCTGCCCACAAGATCCATGGTCCCCAAGGGATCGGAGCCTTATACGTGCGCAAAGGACTACGGCTGGCTCAGAGCATTCACGGCATCAAAAGAGCGGATAATCTGCAACCCGGTGGTCTTTCGATCGCCCTGATCGCAGGCTTTGCCAAAGCGGTGGAGATGAACTTTGCCGATCTGGAAGGCAGCATCCGCCAGCTCAGAGAACTCTCGGATCATCTCTATGTCCGTTTGCTGGAAAAGATTGACCACATAGAGCTTAACGGTCCTATGGGTGAAGAGCGGGCTGCGCATAATATCAATGTCTCGATCGACTACATCGAAGGTGAATCCATGGCCATGATGCTGGATATGCACGGCATCACTGTGGCTACCGGGTCTGCCTGTGCCTCCCAAGGCTTGAAACCGAGCTATGTGCTGATGGCCATCGGCAAAAACCATGTGCAATCGCATGGCTCGATGAAGTTTACCATTTCCCGCTACACCACCCGTGAAGAGCTTGATTTTACGGTGGATAAGCTGGCGGAAATCACCACGGAATTGCGCTCGCGCAGTCCGCTTTACAATGCAGCTAAAAATCAGGAGAAATAATGCAATACTCACAAAAAGTATTAGACCACTTCATGCACCCCCACAATGTGGGAAAGATGGAGAATCCCGATGCCAGCGCCACTGAAGGCAGCCCCTCCTGTGGTGATCAGGTAACGGTTTTCCTCAAGATAGATAAAGAAACCAAGATAATCGAGGATATCAGCTTTTTGTCCTATGGCTGTGCCTCCAATATCGCCACGGCCTCCATCATCACAGATTTGGCCAAGGGCAAGAGCCTGGAAGATGCCAAGAAAATCACCTATGAAGATGCCATGGAAGCGCTGGATGGTCTGCCTCCGGTGAAGGTTCACTGCTCTGTATTGGCAGCCGATACCCTGCAAACGGCGATCTCGAACTATGAGATTGCGCATGGACTCAAAGAAGTGCCAAACTTTGGCAAAGAGACCATCCTGGCAGAGCTCAAAAAGATCATCTATCCTCAGGTGGGAACGGATATCGTGACCCTGAAGATGGTGAAATATGTGGGCTTTAGCGATGGCGAAGTCTTGATCGATATGAATATGATGAACTTCGACACCTGGCGTGAAAACGTGGTCGAAGAGATCAATGAGCACCTGGAGAAGTATCCGGAAGTGAAGAAGATTCAGATCAACTTCCCTTAAGACAAGCATTTATACAAGACCGCGTAAAGTGGCAGGACGGATCAAAGCCAGCCTGCCACCTTTTTTCTATGATGAGTCTAAAATGCAGTCTGGCAGAGCAGTAGTCCGTCCCAAACTCTGCATTCGCCATACTCAATTCTCTATTGGATTCATCCCCAAATTCTCAATTCTCAATTTCGTTCACTTTTTCCTTGCCATAATTTCGCTATGTTCAAAGACTGGCAATGATATAAAAAGAAGGAGGCTCAGATGATTCAGTATTTCAAAGTAGCGGGACAAAACCTGGTCCCGGCCAGCTCTTTGGATGAGGCATTTTGGGTGCATTACGATGCCCCCGATGCAGAAGAGATGGATTCTGCCGTGGCCAGATACGGGCTTCCTCAGGACTTTTTTACGGATTTGCAGGATGTGGATAAATCCTCCCGCCTGGAAATTAAGGGCGCTGCCAGGCTCATCATCCTGCGCGTGCCTTTGTATTCCAGTCATAAGGCAGACGGTGTGTCCTTTACCACTGTCCCTTTGGGGATTATCGCGATTCCAAACCAGGTAATTACCGTGTCTTTTTATGATAAAGAGATTCTTGCCCAACTGCTGGAAGGCAAACACCGTCCCTTCAATATTACCCAGCAGAGTTTCGCCCTGACCATCGCTCTGCGCATCTCGATCTACTATCTGAAATACCTCAAAGAAATCAACCGCCGCACCCAGAATATCGAAAATGAACTGCATGAATCTATGCGCAATAAAGAGCTGATCCGCATGCTCAATATGGATAAGTCTTTAGTCTATTTTGACACCTCGCTCAAGTCCAACCAGGCCACTTTGGAAAGCATGCAAAGCACAGGCTGGCTACAAGATGACCCCGATTCCGCAGACCTGATCAAAGACATCATTATCAACAATAAACAAGGCATCGAAATGGCGGATATCTCAAGTAATATATTAAGCGGAATGATGGATGCCCTGGCCTCGATCATTTCAAACAATCTGAATGTAGTGATGAAATTCCTCACCTCGGTCACCATTATCCTGGCTGTACCTACTTTGATTGCCAGCATCTATGGCATGAACGTCCGCTTGCCCTTGCAAGGCAATCCCTATGCCTTTTTGGGGCTGATGGGGCTCTCGGTAGGACTTTCCCTGATCTTGGTGTTCATCTTCATTCGCAAAAAGTACTTTTAGGAGAACAATATGTATTTACTCAATGTAAGCGATCACTTTTCTGCCGCGCACCGTCTGTGTGGCTACGAAGGTGCCTGCTCAAACCTGCATGGTCACAATTGGAAAGTGCGGGTAGGCATAGCCTGTCACGAACTGGACAAGATCGGCATGGCGCTGGATTACGGCATCATCAAAGAGATCCTGGGCGGCATTCTGGCTGTTTTGGACCATGAATATCTGAACGATTTGCCCCTTCTGGATGGGCAAAATCCCACTTCCGAGAATCTGGCACGCATTATCTACGACAAAATGGCGGAAGCCCTGAAGCCCTATCCGGCCAAGATCCGGGAAGTGGAAATCCATGAATCGGAGCGCAGCAGCGTAATCTATAGCCATGCTTAGAATAGTAGATTCCTTTTACGTAAAAAGCGCTGTCGAGCCCAATGATTACCCCGCTTCGGCCTATCCAGAATTCGCCTTTGCCGGACGCAGTAATGTGGGGAAATCCACCTTGATCAACCTGCTTACCAACCATCGTGGCCTGGCCAAGACTTCCGGTACTCCCGGCAAGACCCGCCTGCTGAATTTCTTTCTCACACGCTATCGCATCGATGACAATGAAGAGACGGGCTTTATGCAATTTACCGATCTGCCCGGCTACGGATTTGCCCAAGTGGGCCAAAAAGAGCAGGAAAAGTGGCGTGTAATGGTGAGCAAGTATTTTGAACAGCGTTCGCAGCTCAGAAGCCTCTTTGTGCTGGTGGATATACGGCATCCCGCGGATCACAAAGACATACTCATGCTGGAAATGCTGCGCCTGCGCGAGATCGACCACTGCGTGATAGCCACCAAGGCAGACAAGATTCCCAAGAACAAGCAAGTCAGTGTGCTGCAAATTCTTGCGCGCGATCTGGGCCTGGGAGATCACCCCATTTACCCCGTATCCTCACTGAAAAACACCGGTCTGGATAAGCTTACTGACTTTCTAGAAAGCAGATTGTAATCCTGCAGTATGCAAGATAGCTTTGATATCATCGTAATCGGTGGTGGTCACGCCGGCATCGAAGCTGCTTTGGCTGCCTCCCGCAGAGGTGCCAATACCGCTCTTTTTACCATGAAGCTGGAAGCCATCGGCCGCATGAGTTGCAATCCTTCCTTGGGCGGACCTGCCAAAGGACACCTGGCCCGGGAGATTGACGCTCTGGGTGGTGAAATGGCGCGCGTGGCGGACCTCTCCGGCATTCATTTCCGCATGCTGAACCGCAGCAAAGGCCCCGCCGTCTGGGCACCCAGATCCCAAAATGACCGGGCTCTGTATGCGCATCTCATGCGCGAAGCGGTGGAATGCGCTCCCAATCTCAGATTGATCGAGGCAAACATCGCAGAGCTCATCATCAAAGAGGGCAAGGTAGCTGGCTGTATCAGCGAAATTGGCAAAGAGTACCATGCCCCCAAAGTGATCATCGCCAGCGGCACTTTTCTGGGCGGACGCATCCATATTGGCAAGAAAAGCTATAAGGGTGGCCGTAGCGGTGAACCTTCTTCCGACGAACTTTCCCCTTCCCTGGCAGCTCTGGGACTGAAAGTCTTGCGTTTCAAGACCGGAACCCCGCCCCGGGTGGATTTGAACTCGCTGGACTACTCCATTTTGGAAGCCCAGGCCGGTGACGACGAGCCTTCCGGCTTCTCGCATTATCGCAATATCACGCTGAAAAACCAGGTCTCTTGCTATCTCACCAGAACCACCAAAGAGACCCATGCGATCATAGCTGCCAATATCCAGCAATCCGCGCTTTATGGCGGTATGATCACCGGCATCGGCCCGCGCTATTGCCCTTCTATAGAGGATAAGATCGTGAAATTCCCCTTAAGGGAAACGCATCAGGTCTTCATTGAGCCCGAAGGGCTGCATACCTGTGAAGGCTATGTAAATGGGATCTCCACTTCGCTGCCTGCCGACGTTCAGGAAGAGGTGGTGCACAGCGTCCCCGGCCTGGAAAATGCCCGCATCATGCGCTATGCCTACGCCATTGAATATGACTATGTGGATCCTTCCGAGCTCTATCCCTCGCTGGAATGCAAGAAGATTCCGGGCCTGTATCTGGCTGGGCAGATCAACGGCACCTCCGGCTATGAAGAAGCTGCGGCACAAGGGCTTTTGGCGGGCGTGAATGCCAGTCTCGCTTTGGAAGGACGTGAGCCCATCATCCTCTCCCGCAGTGAAGCCTACATCGGCGTTTTGATCGATGATCTGATCACCTGCGGCACCAATGAGCCTTACCGCATGTTTACCTCCCGCGCCGAATACCGGCTGTTGCTGAGGCAGGATAATGCCGATGAACGGCTGATGCCTTTGGGCTACTCCCTTGGCCTGGTGTCAGATGAGCGCTGGCAAGCCTTTCAGTACATGCTCCGGATCAAAGAACGGGAGCTAACGTACTTAAGTGAAACCAATAGCACCAAGCATCCCGATCTCAAAGAGCCCACCAAGTTTGCCTTATTGCTGAAGCGCCCGGATCTTACCCTGCATGATTTGCAGAAATACGGTTACCAGATCAGAGATGATTTCACCCCGGAAATCCGCCAGCGGGTAGAGCTGGAAATCAAATATTCCGGCTATCTTGCCCGCATGTACGAAGAGCTCAAGCGCCACAAAAAGGCAGAAGAACTTCGCATTCCGGAGGATATAGATTATTATCAGATACAGAGCCTCGCCTGGGAAGCCCGTGAAAAACTGGCTAAAATCAGACCGCTCAGTATCAGCCAGGCGATGCGTATTCCCGGTGTGAATTACACCGATACTTCGGCCCTGTTGATCTGGTTGAAAAAGCATTACAATAAGGCAGAGGGTTAAAGCTTTGGCCACGCACCGTCTGAAGAACTTGTGTAACAATAGTCACACGGATTGTGCGGATCAAACGGATTAGCCCGGATGAAGAAAATAGTAGATAACTGCACAGAGATTTCTGCTTATTTTGGCCTAAATCAGGTGAAAATAACCATGAAATACCTTGTTGACATCTATTGTTTCCTTTCTCTTTTGATAATCTGTGCAATCTGTGTGATCTGTGAGAGACTTTTTGCGAAAATCCTGAAGACAGCATTACAAGAAGGCAGAGGGTTAAAGCCCCTGCCGGGGAGTCTATATGATGAAACGCTATGCCGTGATTCCGGCCCGTTATGAATCCAGCCGCTTTCCGGGCAAGCCTTTGGCCTTGCTGAATGGGAAGCCCGTGCTGCGCCACGTCTATGAACGGGTGCTGGCCAGTGAACTTTTTGATGAAGTCATTATCGCTACAGACGATCTGCGCATCTCATCCGTGGCCCAGGATTTTGGCGCTACCGTGGTGCTCACATCCAAGGATTTACCCAGTGGCACAGATCGCATCGCTGCGGTGGCCGAAGTGCTGGAGCCCGATAGCCTTATCCTGAACGTGCAGGGAGATGAACCCCTGATCAATACAGCCGCCTTACAGGTCTTGCTCGCTGCTTTCGATGATCCGGATGTGAAAATGGCGAGTTTAATGACCCCCATCACAGACATCGAGGAGCTGGGAAACCCCAATATAGTCAAGGTGGTAACCGACGTGCAGGGTGACGCCATGTATTTCTCCCGCAGCCACATCCCCTTTGATCGGGATCAGGAAGCGCTGCGGGAATACTATCGCCACATCGGAGTTTATGCCTTCAAACACAGGGCTTTGATGCAGTTCGTGAAATACCCTTTGGGCGTGTATGAACAAATCGAAAAGCTGGAACAATTGCGCGCTCTGGAAAATGGCCTGAAGATCCGCATGTGCAAAACTGACTATCAGGGCTTTGGTATCGATACCCCCCAGGATCTGGAAAAGCTCTCTCATCTAATACTATAAGGATTATTCAATGAAAAAGACTACTCTTTTTATCACCTCTCTTAGCCTGCTATTTTTGGCAGCCTGCTCTTCAAACCTTAGAATACTGCATACCAACGACACCCACGCAGCCTATCAGCACAAGGACGGCGGCTATCTGGCCTTGGAATACCATCTGCAAGAGGCCCGGACCGAAAAATCGCCCAATCTCTATCTGGATGCCGGAGATATGCAGACCGGCTCGATCTTTTCCTCTTTGAACTACGATTCCGTGCAGGGTGGAGCGGTACTGGAAGTCTTTAAACGCCTTGATCTGGACGCTGCCACACCGGGAAATCATGAATTCGACGTGAGCTATGATCACGCCAAAGCTTTGATGGCAAAGGCTGAATTCCCCTTTTATTCCGCCAATCTTCTGGATGCAGATGGATCAAGTTTTGCCACTGCACCTTATGGGATTTTTCAGAAAGGGAAACTCAAGATCGGCGTGATCGGCCTTACCATCGCAAGCCTGCCCGAAAAGGTCAAGCCGGAAAACGTCGCCCCCATTACCATTTTGCCTTATAAAGAGGCTATAGACCGCATCATCGCTGAAGTGGATGCCAAAAGCGACCTCATCATCCTTCTAACCCACAACGGTTGGGAAGCCGATAGCCTGCTGGCCACACAGCTAGATAATCGAATCGATATGATTGTGGGCGGACACTCGCATACCAGCATCACCGAGCCCACCCAGGTGAATGGCATCTATATACTTTCTGCCGGCAGCCATCTGCGGTATCTGGGTATTGCCGATCTCAAAGTAAGAAAGGATCGCATCACCAAGTTTAGCAGCTATTTGCAGCCTCTCAGCCAGCCACCCGAAGAGTACGTCAGCGAGCTGAAACCCTTTTTGGAGCAGACCATCGGCGAACTGGAAAAAAGCCTGAGTAAGGTAGCGGGGACTTTGCCCTACGACTTCAAAGTGGATAAGTTTAAACCCACCGAAGGTTCGATTTGGGTGGCAAATGCTCTGCTGAAGGAATATCCTCAGGCCGAGATCGCCATGATCAATAACGGCGGTCTGCGTAAGCTCCTGCCTGCCGGACCCGTGACCCTGAAAGACCTGCATGAATACATCCCGTTTGGCAATACAGTGGCCCTGTTTTCCTGCACGGGCCAGGATATCCTCAGTGCCCAGGCCAGAAACCTGCGCATTGCACAGGACAAGCCCTATGATATCATGACCGTGAGCAGTCCCTCCTGGTTTTCGGAGGCAAACTCAGCTTTTATAATCGGAGAAGGGGAGCTCAATCCCAAGCGGACCTATCGGGTGGTAACGCATGATTATATCATCAGCCAATGGGATAAATATCTGGATTTTATGCCTCAGGATATCGATGAAACCGGCGATCTGTTTTTAGACGCCATCATCAGGCAGGTGCGGCGCCAGTTTGGTAACCCGTAGCACCTGCTTCAGCCGGTGCGTGCTGGATTCGACACGTCTCGTGTCGAACAAGGCCGGAAGCCTTGATAAAAAGAAAAGCAGACTTGATAAAAGGGGTACAGGTCCCAAACTAGTGAGCAGGCCCCTTGCTCTGCAAACGAGGACGGTTGCAATCCGGTAGCCCTTGCTTAGAAGCCAGCCAATATTCTCTTTATCCGTGTAAATGCGTTCGATCCGAACAATCCGTGTGACTATTCTTTGGCTACTGCACGCACCGTCTAAAGACAGCCTTACGGTGCGAAAGCACAAGTCTTCAAGCAATTAGTTGACTAATTTGGCCCTTCTGTAAAGATGACCATGAATTTATACAATCAAAAGGATAACAATGCGTAGAATCAAGAACATAGCCATCATAGCCCATGTGGATCATGGGAAGACCACTCTGGTTGACGCCATGCTGCGTCAGGCCGGAGTATTCCGTTCAAATGAGCGAATGGTAGAGAGAGTGATGGACTCCGACGACATAGAAAAAGAGCGTGGCATCACGATATTTTCCAAGAGCGCCTCGCTGGACTATAAAGGATTCAAGGTCAATCTGGTAGATACACCCGGGCACTCGGATTTTGGCGGGGAAGTACAACGCATCATGAAGATGGTGGATAGCGTACTGCTCTTGGTGGATGCCGTTGAGGGTCCCATGCCGCAGACGAAATATGTGCTGAAAAACGCACTCGCGCTGGGTCTCAAACCGATAGTTGTGATCAATAAGATCGATCGGCCAAACGCCCGGTCCTACGACGTTTTGGACATGATTTTCGAGCTCTTTCTGGAGCTTAATGCCTCAGCAGAACAGCTCGATTTTGCCGTGATCTATGCCTCTGGAAAAGATGGCTATGCGGTAGCTGAACTCAATGACGAGCCTCAGAACATATTCCCGCTTTTGGATTTGATCATCAGCGAAGTACCGGATGCGGAAGGCGACACCACCCAGCCTTTTCAGATGCTGACTTCAGCCATCGAATACGACAGTTACCTGGGCAAAATGGGTACCGGCAAAATCCATACCGGTATCATTCACACCGGGGACGAAGTCATGCTGCTGAAGCGTAACAACAAACAGCTACCCTACAAGGTAACTACGCTTTTTAGCTATGAAGGCCTGCAAAAGAAAGAAGTAAAAATCGCCTATGCCGGAGACATTGTCACCATCGCTGGTCTGGAACAGATCGACATCGGTGAAACCATCTCCAGCCGCGAAAATCTGGTTCCCCTCACCGGCATCGAGATCGATGAGCCCACCATTGCCGTGGAATTCATCATCAACGATTCCCCCTTTATGGGCCGGGTGGGCAAATGGGTGACCTCCAGCAAGATCTGGGAAAGACTGCAGAAAGAATTGCAAACAAACGTCTCTCTGGTAGTGGAAAAAACCGATACCGCGGACAAATTCCTGGTCAAAGGCCGCGGCGAATTGCAGCTCTCCATCCTGATGGAAAATATGCGCCGTGAAGGTTATGAATTTCAGATCTCCAAGCCCAGAGTCCTCTACAAAATAGTGGATGGCGTGACCCTCGAACCCATGGAACTGGCAGTGGTGGATGTGGCAGAAGAATTTGTGGGCACAGTGATCGATCTGATGGGTGGACGCAAAGGCGAACTCATCACCATGACTCCCCCTCTGGAAGGCTATTCCCGTCTTGAATTTAAGATCCCCGCCCGCGGACTAATCGGTTGTCGTAACGAATTTATGACCATCACCCGTGGCACCGGAACCATCAGCCAATGTTTCTTTGGTTACGAGCCGTACAAAGGTGATATCACCGGATCTGGTCATGGCTCTATGATTGCCATGGAAACCGGCATCGCCCTGGGCTATTCCTTGAACAATTTCCAGCCCCGCGGAGCCTTCTTTATCAATCCCAATACCGAAGTTTATTCCGGGATGGTGGTAGGCCAGCACAGCAAGGACAAAGATCTGGTGATCAACGTCTGCCGTGGTAAGAAGCTTACCAACAACCGTGCCGCCGGCAAAGACGATGCCATCAAGCTCGTGCCGCCCCGGATCTTTACCCTGGAACAAGCCATGGAATATATCGGAGACGATGAACTGCTGGAAATCACTCCGGATAGCATCCGGCTGCGCAAAAAGATCCTGCATCATACTGATAGAAAGAGGAATGAACACGCAAGCTGAACAATAATTAACTGATTATATGATTAGTGGATTGCAGGTTCTTATCTGCAAATCCGCTAATCAGCAGTTTTACCTTCGCAAGATTCTTAATCCCAAGAATTTGTATTTATGTTAATATGCCAGAATACGCCATCACTTTTGTCGGCCTTGGAATCATCCGTGAAGCAATCTACTACATTTCCAGACCCCGCATTAGGCATCCGTCTCAAAAGCAGCTACAAGAGGCTGAGAGGGCGCTTTAAAGCTAAACACGTCAATTGAGACCTCGTAGCACTCACCTTCCTGCAAATATAGCCTCGGACCAGATACAGGTCTGAGAGTATATCGAGCAAAATCTCCCCTTGAGATCGATATTCAAACAGCTTGACCTGGCCTTAGCGCTAAGACCAGGATCAGTTACCTGCATTAACTTGTTGCTAAATAATTACAATAAAAATATAACTTGACAGTAAGAGCAGGACTGAGGAAATGCTAACGGTCGTTTGACCTTAAATGAATTGCAAGAAGCGAGAATATAAAATGCTCTCAAAGAATAATAGTAACCATGAGTTGGGATTTATGCCAACCATTAAGATTTGACTCAAATATCGTAATACAGTGGAGAATTAATGCGCGATTTCATGCTGTCTCAGATTGCTTTGGAAGAAGCAAGTGCCAGCAATGTCAGTCTCTTAGCTCCACATTCTTATCGTGCTTATATAGCTTTTATATAACGACTCTATTTTGAAAAAGCAGGCCTGTTCAAAAGGTTTACGTTCAATGTTTACGGATAATCATCACTGCTTATTCAGCAAGCGAACGGAATGAATGAACACGCAAGCCTTTAACTTACGTTCTCATCTATCAAAGCTCAATCTGTGCCGGATCACATTGTTCTAAGCACAATTAGCCCAGATAATAACCTCAAACACTCAAGGAGTAACCATGAAAAAACACCTCATTTTGATGCTGCTGTTACTGATCGTAGCAAGCTGCATCTTTGCCCTGCCCGTGTCTAAGACAGATGCAAACCGTGTAGCCCAAAATTTTATCACCGAAAGAATGGGCTTAGGCTATGAGGTCTCAGATTCTAAAGCTTTGGATTCTGGATATCCGAGCCAATACATCTATGCTGTCAATCTGAAGCCCAGTGGCTTTGTGCTGGTGGCGGCTGATAATGCAGCCATCCCCATTTTGGGATACAGCAGCCAAAACAATTGGAACGAATACGAAATCCCAGTGCAGCTTCAGGCTATGCTTGCTAGCTGGAACGATCAAATGCATGCGATCGTGACCCAAAACATGAGAGCCGATACCAGTATTACTCAGCTTTGGGGCAGTTACAACGTAGATGCCAGCCGTTTCAGTCCGAACCGCAATTTCCGGGCTGTGGACCCTCTCATTGCTTCCACCTGGGGACAGGGGGAATATTACAATGCTTTATGCCCGGAAAACTCGCCCGTGGGCTGTGTGGCCACTGCCATCTCTCAGATCATGAAATTCTGGCGTTATCCTGAGGTCGGCAATGGCTCCAAAAGCTATACGGCTGTAAGCTATCCTGAATATGGTGTGCAATCAGCCAATTTTGGCGAAACGACCTATAACTGGGGCAATATGCCCAATTCTGTAAATAGCAGCAATAACGCGGTAGCCACGCTGTGCTACCATGCTGGTGTGGCTGTGAACATGGATTATAAACCACTAAGCTCCAGTGCCTTCAGCACCGATGTCCCCTTTGCTTTAACGAACTATTTCCGCTATGCCGAATCTACTTCATTAAAGAATAGATCCTCTTATTCTGCCGACAATTGGGAAACCTTGATGAAGGGTGAGCTCGATAATGGACGGCCGGTCTATTACAGTGGGGTGGGCCCTGCTTTCGGCCATGCCTTTATCCTCGATGGCTATCAGGGAACCGACAGCTTCCACATCAACTGGGGTTGGAACGGTACGTATGATGGCTACTTCACGCTGGGAAATCTAAACCCCGGTGGAGATACCTTCAATCAGAGCCAACAAGCGGTGGTTGGGATTCAACCGATATTTACGGAAGCTCCGGCTCTTTACGAAGGCTTCGAAGGGGCCACCTTCCCACCTATCGGCTGGACTGTTACCAGCAATTCATTTGCTCGTTCCACAACCTTCAGTATTGCAGGCTCCTATTCAGCGCGTTATAATCAGACTGGGCAAGGCCCCGCACAAAGCGGAAAAAGACTGCGCACAGCAAAAGTAGTGGTTGATAGCTCATCCCCGGCTTTTACCTTTAAAGCCAGAGCAGCAAACTCTACTCAGGGTGAGGAGCTTAAGATAGGCTATTCCACAAGTGAGACGGGCCCATATACCTACTTCGCTACAAACGCTATCCTAAGCGTTCGCCCACAAACCTTCACTTACGCTATCAATGACCTGAGCCCCGGCGAATATTACTTCGTGTTTGAAACATATTGTTCGGTATTAAGAAGAGAGACCAGAACCTGGATTATTGACGAAGTAAACGGCCCCACCATGTGGATCAATCCTGAACCTACCGCTATCTTAAACATCAGATCCTGGGCGGCGGGAT
>Ga0265295_1002954_pt1 | contig 25688 bp, 24 predicted proteins | sample Munlansysbiofilm_FD_192503 | JGI IMG/M metagenome (GOLD analysis project Ga0265295, IMG submission 192503) | Leachate microbial communities from a municipal landfill in Southern Ontario, Canada - Methane capture system biofilm | ecosystem: Engineered > Solid waste > Landfill > Unclassified ... | reverse complement strand
TACTTATCCTTTAGTATTTTATTGGGTAAATAAAAAAAATAGATAAGTATGACCATTTTTTAAAATTTTACAAGTGCAAATTCAAGTGTTTCATTCTTCGTTGTGTCCGCAGGACATGTGGGTTATAAGAAACTCCCGTCGAAACATCATAGTGCAAGCCTCGATTTTATAGCCCTTTTTGGTTATCCTGACCGGAACGTTCAAAACCAAAGGGGGGAAAACATTAAGCAGGGTCAAAGCGGCCTCCGACGTTTTGCGGTTCCGGGCAGGATAACCAAAGGGGGCGAAATGACACCAGTGCCCACCCTGTACTATTGTGTTTCATTCTTTGTTGTGTCCGCCATAAAGGGCACCCGCAAGGGGAGCCCCTACGCTGTTGGACCCGATTTGTGTTATTGTTCGTTTTTGTCTGATTTGAGTTCTGGTTTTGATATGGGCCTGTAACCGTATTTTTTTGCATGGGCAGGGAAAATTTCAATGGCGTCGTTCAGGGGTATGAATCCTGAAAAAGCCCTGATTTTCATCATCCGGTAATTCTTCAGGGTGCCGGTAATGCCCAGGGGAGTTCCAAATATTGATGGATGATTTGACCATCCACGATTGTTCACCCCGAACCGTCTGGTTTTAAATAGGAGGTGAACGATCATCTTCCAGTTTTCAAGGATGTAGTTAATTTTTTTCATCTTCAGTCTGATCCTCAACCTCGTCTTCATAGGTTTCCGTGCCATTCACAACCGGTTCTCTCCTAATCAGCTCTATCGCCTCAATGGCCGTTGCCGCTATAACGGGGAAGGTGTGCCTCACACCTGCAAGCTGACGCAGGTTCTCAGCGGTTCTCAGGATCAGTCTGGCAAGATCCCCTTCGGCAAACGAGGTTCGTTTTACAGTGGCTTCCCAGGGCTCGCCCCCTGCCCAGGCAAGCATGACCGAGGCAGGTTGAAGATAGAGGAAGGGCGCATGAAAGCCCTGGTCCATGAGGCTTGTGGCAAAGGGCTTTAATCCTTTTCTCAGGGTGAGAAATTGTCGTATCACCCGCTTTGGCAGCATTCGTCTTTCCATGCTTTCGTCTTCAAATTCTTTTTCGCTGACAAACGATGCCATGACAGCCGCAAGCATCACAGGATCCCTTTCCGGAAGAAGGCCGAGTCTCAGGGTCTGGGCAACCAGCAGGGGGGCGTCCATTCTGAGCTGGGCAGCCCATTCTCCATCGGGTGTGAGGGTGTCGTCTTCAGACACAAAATTTTCCTGCTTGAGAAAATCAAGGTGGGCCATGAAATGATCCCAGAGATGTTCAAGGTCCGCCCCAAAGGCTCGTCTTGCGTAGTTTCCCCGTTTGCCCTTGGTGATCATGTGGGAGGCAAAGGAATTATCCAGCAGTAGCCGTATCTTTTCAGGGGTGTGGGACAAAAGCAGGTTCAGGGTCATGGAAAAGTTGATCTTGATCTGGCTCTTTACGTCAAGGGATGGTGCCGTGAGCATTCGTGCCGAATGGTTGAGATCCATGAATCGGCCGGGAATTACAACGGCAAATCCGATCTTGTCCATGCCCCTACGGCCGGCTCTCCCCGTCATCTGCTGGAATTCGCTGGCGGTAAGGGGGAGAAATTCGGTGCCGTTGAACCGGTCCGAGTTGAGAATTACCACGCTCCTTGCAGGGAAATTTACCCCTGCCGCCACGGTTGATGTGGCAAACATGGCAGAGAGGAGTCCCTCAGCCATGAGGGTCTCGACAACAACCTTCCAGCCCGGGAGCTGGCCTGAATGGTGGGAGCCTGCTGCCGTATGTTCCAGGATCTGGCGCTGGCTGTGGCGGGCAAGATGTTTGTTGGACCTTGTAAGCTCCTCTATGCGCAGGGCAAGACGCTCTTTTGTCTGCCGATCCTTTGCCAGGATCTCGCCGGTACAGCTCTTTATGGCATGGTCGCAGTCGGCCCTTGATTTTAAGAAAAAGATCGCGGGAAGAAGGTTAAACTGGTTCAGAACCTTGAGGATCTGGGAAAAATCCGGCAGGCGACCTGGCTGGCTGATCTGGGGTCTTGGTTTTGTCTTTAGATATTCGGCAACACCTCTGTGGAGGGAGATCTTTTTTTTGCCGCTGGACTTTCCCAGGAGGGGGGAGAGCTGGCCCGTGGGGTTGAGGAAAAGGGGAAACAGGGGGACCGGACGCTCCTCAGCCTGAACCACACGGCACTCCTTGCCCCGGATGGCCGTGAGCCATTCGGCAATGAGCCCCGTATTTCCGATGGTGGCAGAAAGCATTAAAAGGGGGATTCTCACCGGAAGATAGATGATGATTTCCTCCCATACAACCCCCCGTTCTTCATCTCCAAGAAAGTGAGCCTCGTCAAGGATGATAAAGTCGGCCCCAAGGTCTTTGCCCGTATGCATGGCGTCGTAGAGCTGATTTCGGAGGATCTCAGTGGTCCCGATGATCATGGGGGCGTTGGGGTTTTCCTTTATATCGCCGGTTAAAATGCCCACCTTGTCCGGGCCAAAGAGCTTTGTGAACTGAGCATGAATGGAGTTGGTTAAGGCCTTTAGCGGGGTTGCATACCAGACCTTTAAACCCCTTTCGAGGAACTGTCTGGCCGTTGTTTCTGCAATCCAGGTTTTGCCGGCCCCGGTGGGAGCGGTGACAAGGCAGTCTGTAGACTGGATGGCCTCCACGGCCTCGACCTGGAATGGATCCGGGACAAAGGGGGATGGCGCAGGAGAGCCTATTTGTTTGAAAATATCTGCAAGGTCCTTGTCTGCACCGGGTGTCATGTTCAAGGTCGCTTCTCTGGCGGAAACTTGTCGTTCGTTTTTCCGGCCTGGATGTTTTTTTGTTTGTTGACCGGTTCTTTCACCAGGCCCTTTGTTCAATCGTTTTTTCATGTATCATGATAAACCATAAAAAAGGGAATATTACAAGGACTTGCAAAAAAGAAACCAATGATGTATGTTGCTCCGATATAAATTCACAAACCCCCGGTCGATTCCATTGGCCATTTATTTTTGAGGTAATTAAAAAATTATGTCGTCTGACACTTCTTCCGATCCCGATAACGGCGAATCCGGTTTCATCCAGACCAGTTTCAACGAAATGGGCCAGACTGGTTTTAATGATATGGGATTGATCAAGCCCGTACTAAAAGCACTGAACGACCTGGGGTATGAGACCCCGACCACCATCCAGGCCGAAACCATTCCCCATATCCTGGCAGGTTGCGATCTTCTGGGTCAGGCCCAGACAGGAACGGGTAAAACTGCCGCATTTGCCCTCCCACTTCTCTCCCGCATCGACGTTAAATTGAAAAAACCCCAGGTGCTGGTGCTCGCACCCACAAGGGAGCTTGCCATCCAGGTGGCGGAATCCTTTAAGAGTTATGGTTCCCGCATCAAGGGATTTAATGTCCTGCCCGTTTACGGGGGACAGGCATATTCAGGTCAGCTCAACCAGCTGAAACGGGGGGTGCATGTGATCGTGGGGACGCCCGGCCGTCTCATGGATCTGATGAAGCGGGGCGTGCTTGACTTTGCCTCCCTCATGACCCTTGTGATTGACGAGGCCGATGAGATGCTGAGGATGGGATTTATCGATGATGTGGAGTGGATTCTCGAACAGACCCCCCAAGGTCGTCAAATCGCCCTTTTTTCGGCCACCATGCCGGCACCCATCAAGAAGATAGCAGGAAAGTATCTCACCGATCCCAAGGATGTATCCATACGATTGCGCACGGCAACTGCGGCAACCATTCGCCAGCGCTTCTGGATGGTCAAGGGAACCCACAAGCTCGATGCTTTGACCAGAATCCTTGAGGCAGAAACCTTTGATGCGATCATCGTTTTTGTCCGCACCAAAACGGCGACCCTGGAACTTGCGGAAAAGCTTGAGGCAAGGGGTTATGCTGCGGTTGCCCTTAATGGAGACATCGCCCAAAATGCAAGGGAAAGGACCATTGACCGGTTTAAAAAAGGAAAGATCGACATCCTTGTTGCGACCGATGTGGCGGCCCGGGGGCTTGATGTGGAGAGGGTGAGCCACGTTATCAACTTCGATATTCCCAACGGTGCCGAATCCTATGTCCATAGAATAGGCAGAACCGGCAGGGCAGGGCGGGAAGGTGACGCCATCCTTTTTGTTTCGCCAAGGGAAAGATGGATGCTCAGGGTGATAGAAAAGACCACCCGCCAGAAGATAGAGATGATGAATCTGCCCTCAACCGAGGCGATAAATGACAAGCGTATTGCAGATTTTAACCAGAGCATAACAGACACCCTTGCATCAAAAGAGCTGGGGCTCTATCTTAATCTCATGGATCAGTACAGCCAGGAGCACGACGTGCCGGCTCTGGATATCGCTGCCGCCCTTGCCTTTATGCTCCAGGGTGACAAGCCGCTGCTTGTCTCAGCGGGGAAAAAAACGGTGCCTGCTCCTGAAAGGTCCTTGCCCAGGGGTAAAAAAACCGAGGAAAAGCCTTCCCGATCGGTATTTAAGCCCACGGATGACTCTTCCCGGAAGAAGGCTAAGCCAACGGACAAGCCAACGGCTAAACTCTCGGACAAACCTTCCCGGAGCGAGGAGGCTGCCAAGGATGAAACTACCCGTAAAAAATCGATGTCCAGAAAAAAGGCAGCCCTTCTGCCGCCCGGAAAGGGGATGGAGCGCTTCCGCCTAGAGGTCGGTGAGGTCCACGGGGCCAAGCCAAAGGATATTGTCGGTGCTATTGCCAATGAAGCCGAGCTTGACGGAAAATTTATCGGAGCCATCACCATTGAACAGGACCATTCGTTTGTGGATCTACCCATTGGCATGCCGGTGACGGTTTTTGAGTTTTTAAAAAAAGTGCGGGTGGCAGGTCAACCGCTAAAAATTTCCAGGTGCAGCAACGATAAATCATGACAGTTGAACGACCAATAATACTTGCGCCTGCAGGGGATGTTGACTCATTTCTTGCAGCCGTTGCCGCAGGAGCCGATGCCGTGTACTGCGGTCTTAAAATCTTTTCAGCCCGCATGGAGGCGGCAAACTTCGGCGTTGAGGAACTCACACGTCTTACCAGCCTTGCCCGATCCAAGGGGGTAGCGGTTCATGTGGCCATCAACTCGCTGATTAAGCCCAATGAAATCGAAAAGGTTGAGAACATCATGGCCAAGCTTGTGGCCTATGTCCGTCCCCATGCCCTGATCGTCCAGGATCTTGCAGTGGTGAACATTGCGCGGGCTTCAGGTTTCCAGGGTGAAATTCATCTCTCCACCCTTGGCAACGCCTCATCGCCAGTCAGTCTTGAAACAGCCAAAAGATTCGGGTTTGACAGGGTGGTGCTGCCCAGGGAATTGAGCGTGGACGAGATCAAGATCATGGCCGAAAATACCCCCCCGGGCCTTGATCTTGAGGTGTTTATACATGGTGCCCTTTGCTACGCTGTTTCGGGCCGGTGTTATTGGAGCAGCTGGTTCGGGGGAAAGAGCGGCACAAGGGGGCGCTGCGTTCAGCCCTGTCGCAGGGTGTACACCCAAAAGGGTCAAAGCCAGAGGTTTTTTTCCTGTGTGGACTTTTCCGCAGATGTGCTTGTTAAAATTCTCAGTAAAATCCCCCAGGTGACAACCTGGAAGATCGAGGGCAGGAAAAAGAGTCCACACTATGTATTCTATACTGTAAAGGCTTACAGGCTGTTGCGGGATCACGGGTCAGACCCCGGTGAAAAAAGAAGAGCTCTTTCGTTTCTTGACTATGCCATGGGAAGACCCACCACCCACTACAACCTGTTAGACCAGCGCCCCCAGAACCCCTTAAAGGCGGATGTCGAGACAGGGTCAGGGTTGTTTGCCGGAAGGGTAAACAATGAACGAACTCCCTTCTTTATTACAAGGGAGGTCCTCCTGGGGGGGGACCTTTTGAGGATCGGGTATGAGGACGGCAGGGGCCATGCAATTCAAAGGATCACCCGCCCGGTTCCGAAACGTGGGAGGGTTTCCCTCAAATCCCGACCGGGAACGAGGCTTCAGAAGGGGGATCCGGTCTTTATCGTGGACCGCAGGGAACCCGGAGTCATGGAGTTGATCCAGGCCCTCAAGCTTGAACTTGAAGGTTTAGAGTCGCCTAGGGTAAGGCCGCCTGCAAGGACAAAGACCAGGACATCGGCAACCTTGCCGCCAAGGGGAAGAGCAAGAAGGGTTGAGCCAATTCATATCACCCTTACCCGGAATCAGGTCCGGTCAAACAGGCATGGGGATAAGGGAGGCGGGAACAATGCCCTGTGGCTGTCTGAAGGCTCGATTGCCAAGCTCCCCAACCGGGTGGTGGGCGCTACCTGGTGGTGGCTGTCTCCGGTGATCTGGCCAAAGGATGAGGCCGGTCATATGGCCCTTGTTAAGGAGGCCCTGGCAAAGGGAGCAAGGCGGTTTGTTCTCAACGGTGTGTGGCAGCTTGGTCTCTTTGCCGACACCGCCGGTCTAGAGCTCTGGGCCGGTCCATTTTGCAATATTGCCAATGCCTCGGCCATTGACATGCTTCGAATCCAGGGTTTTTCAGGTGCCTTTGCAAGTCCCGAGCTTGGCATGGGGGGCTTCATGGCCCTTGGTGCCAACTCTTCCATACCCCTTGGGGCGGTTGTTTCAGCAAACTGGCCCCTTGCCATATCAAGGATTGTCGCAGATGAGGTTCACCTTGACACACCATTTACAAGCCCCATGAACGAAGAGGGATGGGTGTCACGCAGGGACGGCAATTTCTGGGTCTTTCCAGGCTGGAGGCTTGATCTTACGGCAAAAATAAATGATCTTGCCCGGGCAGGTTTTGTACAGTTTGTGACCATGGACGAGCCCGTGCCCAAGCAGATGACCATGAAGAACCGGCCGGGTCTGTGGAACTGGGATCACGATCTTTTATAACCCCCATCTCCTTATGGGCATTAGTGTCATTCCGCCCCCTTTGGTTATCCTGACCGGAACCGCAAAACGGCGGGGGTGGCTTTGACCCTTCCTGGTGCTTTCGACCCTTTGGTTTTCAATGTTCCGCTCAGGAAAACCAAAGAGGGCTTCAAAGTCGAGACTCCCACAGTGATGTTTCGACAGGAGTTTCTAATACCCCACCAGTGTCCTTTCGGATACAACGAACGATGAAGCCCCACCAGTTGCAAAACCCGGATTGATCCGTATGATCCCAGGCGTTACTATACTATTATTGATACTGCAGGGGCAATTCATGGATTGCCCCTGGGTGAATTACTGCACCTCGTCCGTTAAAATGGGGCCGTCATATGGTGTCATTTAATATCCCTCCCCCCCCTAACTTGTACCCCGGAAAAATTGCTTAAATAAGAGTTGACCTTTTTCAAAATCTTTATTAAATCATATAACTGTTTTCCCAGGTTACGGTCCTGACGTCCCTATGGGCAGCAGTTTAACGTTTTTTAAGTGTGAGGTTCTGGTCGTGAAAGTACAAAAACGCAAGTCGTCATTTTTCATTGGTTTTTTTATACTTTTCCTGTTCTGGTTGGTTTTTTCCGGTAAGTTTGACCTGTTTCACCTTGGTCTTGGTGTTATTTCCTGTGCCCTTGTGTCCTGGTTTGTATCGGACCTTTCAGCCATAAAATCCCGACCTATAAGCCTGGTAAGGCTTTGGGTAAACTTTATCCTCTATTTTCCATGGCTTTTATGGCAGACTTTTACTTCAAGCCTCCATGTGTTGTCCCTGGTGCTCAGTCCAAAGATGATGGATCGTATAGATCCCCACATCTTCAGGATCAAAACCAGAATTGACGATCGTTTGGGGCTTGTAACCTTTGCCAACTCCATCACTCTCACCCCGGGTACTATAACGGTGGATATATCAATACATGGCGATTTTATCATTCACGCCATTGACAAGGAATCTGCGGCAGGTCTTCCCGGTGAGATGGAGAGGCGTGTCGCAAGGATATTTGGTGAATAATGGAAACTTATATTGCATACGCGACAATAGCGCTGGCTATTTTCATGGCCGTTCCCCTGTACAGGGCGGTTGTTGGGCCAACTGTCCAGGACCGCATCATGGGCGGCAACGCCATTGGAACCAAGACAACGGTCCTGCTGATAATGACAGGATTTAACTTTGACCGGGTGGATATGTTCATTGATATTTCCCTTGCCTATGCCATGCTCAACTTTATTTCTGTGCTTGCGGCATCCCGGTATTTCCATAAACGCAAGGGATTGTATAAGGAGATGGATAGATGATTATACTTTCTGCATTGCTCATCACAGTTGGGCTTTTATTTTTCATTGGCGGGTGCGTTGGAATCATCCGTCTGCCGGATTTCTATACCCGCCTCCATGCTGTGGGAACCGTGGATACCATGGGACTTTTTTTTACAATGTCCGGGCTGATTCTTTATCTTTTACAGGACTTTACCCTGGCCAATGTAATGGCCGGGTTAAAGATCTCACTCATAGTTGTTTTCTTCTTTATCGCAAGCCCCACTGCCACACATGCCATTGTTGACGCAGGAATCCGGGGGGGCGGCGAACCTTGGAAAAAGAGAAAAAAGGAGGGAGACAACCTATGATCTGGCAGCTTGATCTGATAATTCTTGTGCTTGTCATTGTCTGTGCCATTGCGGCAATTAACGTCAAGGATCTGTTGAGCGCCGCCATTCTTCTTAGTGCTTACAGCTTCATGCTCTGTCTTTTGTGGGCCGTAATGGGAGCGGTTGATGTAGCATTTACCGAGGCCACCGTGGGTGCTGGAGTGAGCACGGTCTTTTGCGTTGCAGCGGTGTTTCACACAACAAGGAGGACAAAGGATTGAAGATTCTTGGACGAGTGACTGTTATTCTTTGCGGCTTGCTTCTCTTGGTTTATGTCGGTGAATTCCCGGATTTTGCTGATCCCCAATCACCTGCGTCAACCCATGTTTCTCCTTATTATATCCAGAACGCCCTGGAGGATACTGCGGTACCCAACCTTGTTACGGCTATCCTTGCCGACTACAGGGGATATGACACCATGTTTGAAGCAACTGTGATTTTTACTGCAGGTCTTGCCTGCTTTTTTTTAATGAGACTGCCTAAAAAAGAGGAAAGAGTTGTTTTTTACCGCCACAGGGCCACCGGAGTCACCCTTCGTATAGACGATTGCGGGGCGGTTCCAAAGGACACCCAAGCCTTTCATCGCATTGACAGCCAGTGGGTGCCAAGGGATCTGATAATACGCAGCACTACACGTTTGCTGATACCCTTTGTTCAGATATATGCCCTTTATGTGCTGGCCCACGGCCACCATAGTCCTGGAGGCGGATTCCAGGCTGGAGTCGTGCTTGGCGCGTCTATAATCCTGCTTGCCATTTCCCAGGATTTAAGGAGTGCAATTTCAAAAATCAAAGAAAAAACATTAGGCATCCTGAGCTCCTTGGGTGTTTTGATCTATGCAGGTACCGGATTCCTCTGTCTTTTGCTCGGTGAAAGTTTTCTTGATTACGGGGCCCTTGCCTCTCTTTTGGGAACAGACAGGGTTATGGCTCGATCCCACGGCATTCTCATCGTTGAGGTTGGTGTTGCCATGGCTGTAATGTCGGTTCTGATTTGGATCTACTACAACCTGTCTTCGGCAGGCAAGCAGGATGAGGGGTTATAATATGGACCTTTTAAATTTGATTGCGGCAAAGGCTAATTACTGGACTTATATTATATTAATGATGGTTGGCTTCTACGCCTTGATTGCAAAGAACAACCTGGTCAAGAAAATAGTTGGCATGACCATTTTTCAGACGGCAGTTCTTCTCTTTTACGTATCCATGAGTACGAAAAAAGGGGGCACAATACCCATACTGCACCATGGCGAAACCACCAGTTTAGACCCTGGTCACGTTTCAGCCCTTGTGAATGTGGCGGACTATGTAAACCCCCTTCCCCATGTACTAATGCTTACCGCCATTGTTGTGGGGGTTGCAACCCTTGGAGTTGCCCTGTCCCTCGCCATTAAGGTCTACAAGACCTATGGTACCCTTGAGGAAGATGAGATTAACCTACAGTTAAGGAACGGATAGAAATCATGCTCAATACCTTTCCTGCAATAATTATAGTTGTCCCCCTGCTTGCTGCCCTGTTAATCGCAGGAATCAGTTTTATCGACAGGCGGGCCTGTTTTCCCATTGGTGTTGCGGCCCTTTTGATCTCATTTGCTGGGGCTGTGGCAATGCTTGTCAACGTGGTCAGCACAGGTGTTGCCATGGAGTACAGATTTGGCGGCTGGGCCGGCCCCATGGGAATTGTCTATGTGATAGATCATTTAAGCGCCCTTGTTCTTGTGGTTATCACAGGGATCGCCCTGGTCAATCTTGTGTCAAGCCGTCAGACCATTATTGATGAACTCAAGGAAAAAGATGGGGCCTTTGTCGCCCTTTATTTGCTGTTCACCGCAGGCCTTGTTGGAATGACGGCAACGGGTGACGCATTTAACCTATACGTGCTTTTAGAAATCACCTCCCTTTCAGGCTATGCCCTTATCGGCCTTGGAAGTGAACGGGCACCCCTTGCATCATTGAAGTATCTTTTCCTCGGCACTATCGGGGCAACTTTTTATCTGGTTGGCGTAGGTTATCTCTACATTGCCACAGGGTCACTTAATATGGTTGACCTTGCCACCATTATTCCGGGATTAATGGATTCGGGTGTCATTCTCTTTGCCTTTATTTTTTGCATGACCGGGTTGTTTGTCAAAATGGCGATGTTCCCGGTCCATGGATGGCTGCCCGGGGCTTATTCCGAGGCATCCTCCCCTGCTGCAGGCCTGATCGCACCACTTACAACCAAGGTAATGATCTATATTCTAATAAGGATCTGCCTGTCAGTTTTTTCTGTTGAATATGTGTTTGCCAACCTTGATGTGGGGCAAATTATGGTCTGGCTTGCCATCGCAACCATTGTGTTTGGTTCTGTGTCTGCCCTTGCCCAGACAAACTACAGGCGAATGCTCACCTATATAATAATAGCCGAGGTTGGCTATATGGTGGGCGGTTTTTTTCTTGGTAATAAAATGGGCATGTCCGGCGCAATGCTTCACATTGTCAACGATGCTGTTATGACACTATGCCTTTTTATGGTTGCGGGTATTGTAGTTAACAGGATGAAAACAGATGACAGGGATGGCTTCAAAGGTCTGTTCCGATCCATGCCCTTTACCATGGCAGGCTTTGTGCTGGCAGCTCTTTCCATCATAGGTGTACCGCCCACCTGCGGTTTTTTCAGCAAGTGGTACCTGATATTGGGTGGAGTTGCCGCAGGCAATTACTGGTTTGTTGCGGCCCTGATCTTTTCTTCGCTTGTGAATGCCGTGCTCTTCTTCCGTCTGTTTGAGATCGCTTATTTTGAACCCTTTGGCGACGACCACCATGGTGAATCCCCAGGCGCTGGCGCCGTTGGAATAAAAGAGGCTCCTATGATTATGCTGCTGCCCTTTCTTGCCGTATCCTTTTTGTTGATAGTACTTGGTGTCTATTCGGGCAGGATTGTCACCAACATTATTTATTTTGCCATACCCGGGGGGATAATCTAAGATGACAATGGAAACAATTCTTTCGGTCAAACCTCTTCTTGCTGTTCTCGTCTCCCTTGCGGTCATTCCATTCATCGTTCTTTCAAAAGATCGGAATGTGAGGGAAGGCTGGACTTTTTTTGCAGGGGCCGCAAAATTTCTTTTGATCCTGTCCATGCTCCCCGCTGTTTTAAAGGGCAAGGATGTTGTTTACACCGCTGTCCAGATCTTTCCAAATCTTGGAATAGCCTTTCGTGTGGATGCCTTTGGCATGCTTTTCGCCCTTGTGGCCTCGTCGTTATGGATCATCACCTCTATCTATTCTGTGGGGTATATGAGAAGTCTTGACGAGCACAGCCAGACCCGGTATTTTTCATTTTTTGCAGTGGCCCTGTCGGCCACCATTGGTGTTGCCTTTTCCGCCAACCTCTTGACCCTGTATCTGTTTTACGAGATGCTCTCCCTTGCCACTTATCCCCTTGTTACCCACCACCAGGACAAGGAGGCCAGAAGTTCGGGCCGCAAGTATCTTTTGTACATCCTGGGCGGTTCCATAGGTCTTGCACTCCCGGCCATGATGATCACCTACCATTTTACAGGGACTCTGGACTTTACAACCCAGGGGGTTATGGTAGGTAACATCAATTCAGGACTTGCCCTTTTGCTGTCCCTCATGTTCCTATTTGGGTTTGCAAAGGTTGGAATCATGCCCATGCATTCCTGGCTTCCGGCAGCAATGGTTGCGCCGACTCCTGTTTCGGCTCTTCTCCATGCCGTTGCAGTTGTCAAGGTGGGGGCCTTCAGTGTCGTCAGGGTTTTGACTGGTATTGTGGGGGTGGACCTTTTAGCTCAGTATCACATCAGCTGGATCATCGCTGCCATTGCGTCGATAACAATAGTGGTGGCCTCGTTGATAGCCCTTTCTCAGGATGAACTGAAACGAAGGCTTGCCTTTTCCACGATTGGTCAGCTTTCCTACATAGTTCTTGGAGTTACCCTCCTATCTACCTCGGGAATGACAGGCGGCATTCTTCACATTGCCATGCACGCCTTTGGCAAGATAACCCTGTTCTTCTGCGCCGGTGCTATATTCTGCGCCACCGGAATTAAGAACATCAGTGAGATGAAGGGCCTGGGTCGCCAAATGCCAATCACTATGACGGCATTTCTGATCGGCTCCCTTTCGGTTATAGGGCTTCCACCCTGCGGAGGGTTTATCAGCAAGTGGTATCTGGTGCTGGGAACTGTTGAATCGGGTCAGCTGATTTTTCTCCTGGTTCTGCTTGTCAGTTCTCTTTTGAATGCAGCTTATTTTCTCCCGGTATTTTACAACGCTTTTTTTGTTCGTAGATCAGAGGAGCTGTTGGATAACAGATTAAACGAGGCTCCCCGCTGGTGCCTTGTAGCCCTTATGATTACCTCGGGAATATCCATTGTTTTGTTCTTTTATCCCCAGCCGTTTTTGAATCTTGCTAAATTAGCAGTGGCAGCGGCTGTCGGTTAGTTATTGGCATTTATCGGGTTATCAAAAACCCCTTTATGGCGGTCCCAATAAGGCCAAACCAAATGCAGACTGCTGGTTCGGTGAAAGTTTCGTAGTGTCCCTAGGGACATGTGGTTTACATACAACATCAATGAGGTTCTAAATATATTGAAAATGGAGGCAAGCAAGATGGACAAGGAGAAACAAGAACTTTCCCATGATCCTGTTCCTGGGTATATGCCGGTGTTTCTGGTGGTTTTTACATTAAGCGTAATTTACCTTGCCGTTGTTTTTTATTGTACACTATAGATTATTAAATAAGGTTTAGGGATATGGAAAAAGAAAAAAAACATCTGTTTGACAAACCTGAAAATGTGAAGCGGCTCCTGATCATTTTTTTCAGTTTGGTTGGTCTGCTGTTTGTTCTTGATTTTTTTGTGGACACACATGGACACTTTCCCTTTGAAACTTGGCCCGTATTCTATGCCATATTTGGATTTGTGGCCTGCGTCATCCTGGTACTGGTGTCGCGTTATGTGCTTCGCCCCCTGGTCAAACGAAGGGAGGATTATTATGAGTAATGTGCTTCCACCATTTGTGATTTTCATACTGGGCGCTCTGGTGATCCCTTTTCTGCGGCAGAGAGTTCGTTCGGCGTTTGTGGTGGCTCTTCCCGTGGTGGGTTTTATCAATCTTCTGCTCATTCCTGCAGACACCCTGATGACCGTTAATTTCCTTGACTATCAGCTCACTTTGGTGCGGATAGACCGTCTGAGTCTGGCCTTTGGTTATATCTTTCATATTGCCACCTTTGTCACGGCCATCTACATCCTTCATGTGCGAAAGAGCTTTGAGTACGTGGCTGGATTTATTTATGCGGGAGCTGCCCTTGGAGCAGTTTTTGCCGGGGATCTGTTTACCTTTTTTGTGTTCTGGGAGACCCTTAACGTGGGGTCGGTAATGCTGATCTGGGCAAGGTGCTCCAAACGTTCCACCGCTGCTGGATTCAGATATTTTATGATTCACATCGTGGGTGGGCTGTCGCTCCTTGCCGGCATCGTTTTAATGGTGGGTGAAACAGGTTCTCTTGCCTTTGGTCATATTGGGCTTACCGGACTTTCTTCCTGGTTGATCTTCTTTGGATTCGGAGTCAACTGTGCCTGGCCGTTTCTTCACACCTGGCTCACAGACGCCTATCCCGAAGCCACCATCGGCGGCACGGTTTTTTTAAGTGCCTTTACCACAAAAACAGCTGTGTACGCCCTTGCAAGGGCCTATCCAGGAACCGAGCTTCTCATCTGGATAGGTGTCGTCATGGCAGCTTTCCCGATCTTTTTTGCCGTGATCGAGAACGACCTTCGTCGTGTTCTTGCCTACAGCCTTGTCAACCAGGTGGGGTTCATGGTGGTGGGCATCGGCATCGGAACTGAACTTGCTATCAACGGGGCTGTAGCCCATGCCTTTAACGATATCCTCTTTAAAGGGCTCTTGTTCATGTCCATGGGTGCTGTTATGTTCCGCACCGGCAAGATTAATGCGACCGATCTTGGCGGGCTCTACAAATCCATGCCCTGGACTGCTGGTTTCTGCATTGTCGGAGCCGCATCCATATCCGCCTTTCCCCTTTTCAGCGGTTTTGTGAGTAAATCCATGGTCATGTCCGCAGCAGGGGATGGGCAAATGGTTGCCGTGTGGCTGGTTCTTTTGTTTGCCTCGGCAGGTGTGTTCCACCACGCCGGCATAAAGATCCCTTTTTTTGCATTTTTTGGGCATGATGCAGGCCACAGGGTCGAAGAAGCGCCAAAACATATGCTTATCGCCATGGGAATCACCGCATTTCTTTGTGTATTTAACGGTACCTTTTATAAACCTCTGTATTCGATTCTTCCCTATCCGGTTCTTTATGAACCCTATACCCTTGCCCATGTGGTAACCCAGACCGAGCTTCTGTTTTATTCGGCCCTGGCCTTTACCCTCCTGCTCTTGTCTGGAATCTATCCGGCTGAGATGAGGGCTATAAACCTTGATTTTGACTGGTTCTACAGGAAACCCCTCAATGGGCTGATCAATGGAGTCGCCGTGTTCTTTAACGGGTTGAACAGGCTTGCGGACCGGCTGCTGGTCAAGGAGTTCACAGCTGCTGTGAACAGGTTTGCAGCAAATGCTATGGCAATCGTCGTATGGACCCTGATTGGTCCATTTGTAAGGGATAGAAGTCACACCCTTCAGGGACAGTTTCCCCTGAAAACCAGGGTGGAGCTTGCACTGGCAAGCGGGACAGCGCCCGTGGGCTTGTTTGCCGCGTGTGCAGGGCTCTTGATTGTGGTTCTCTTTGTGTATATCGTGTTTTAATTTTTAATCAGTGGGGGATATCCATGTTAACAAGGGATGAATTGAGAAAAAATCTTCTCCTTGAATATTTGACCGATGAGATGTTGGATGAATTGGCGGCCATCACCATTATGGTGAAGGCGAAAAAGGGAGACGTAATTTACAGGAAGGATGAGCCGGCACAAAATGTTTATATGCTTAAATCAGGTAAGGTCCTGCTTGAGCAGAGGATATCACCCACCATCCTGGTGACGGTCAACTCCATTGACCCTGGCGAGTCCTTTGGCTGGGCCTTTATTCTTGACGAGGGTTCCAACGACCTTACAGCCACGTGCAGTGAGGATAGTGAAATCTATGTGATTAACCGGGAAATGATTCGTTCACTCATGGAAAGGGACAATTCCCTGGGTTTCATGATGATGAAGCAGCTCTCGGCGGTTCTCAAGCGAAGGCTGGATCAGAGGACCCATCAATTTCTCAAAACGGTCAAAACCCATCCTGATATCAGCAGGCTTGAGGAGTGCAGAATTAACGGAAAAAATTGACACCATAATCCTGGGGGGCGGTATTAGTGGGATTTATGCCGCCTTTCTGCTCGCAGCAGAGAAGAAATCATATGTTCTGCTTGAAGCCAGGTCCCGCCTGGGGGGCAGGATTTTATCTCCTGAACATCAAGGTTATTTTACAGACCTTGGTCCATCCTGGTTTTGGCCTGCGGTCAACCCAAGGGTTAAAGCGCTGGTGGATTCACTGGGGATTCAGGGATATCCCCAGTTTGAAACAGGTTTTGCCAGTTTCCAGGCCAGGGATGGTCATGTGGAAACCATTGCAGGCTATCCAATGGAGCCTCCAGGATGGCGTATTGCTGGTGGTATGATCTCCCTTGTCAACGGACTTTTAGCTGATATTTCCAAAGATACTATTCGCCTTAACCACCCGGTTTGTGAAATTAAGCGTCAGGAGAGTGGTGTCAGGGTTTTAGTAGGTCGCCATGACCAGAAACCCTTCTGCTGTTTTGAGGCGTCCAGGCTCATTCTGGCCCTTCCGCCCCGCCTGGCTGCCAGTTCAATTTTATTTACACCTGATTTATCCCACGATCTTACCCAGTCAATGTTAAAGGCAAGCACCTGGATGGCAGGGCATGCAAAATTTTTTGCCCTGTATGACAGGGCCAATTGGATAGAGAGAGGCCTTTCCGGCCAGGGGTTCAGCCTGTGCGGACCCCTTGGAGAGATCCATGACGCTTCAGGTGAGAAAAATACGCCAAAGGGGATTACCGGGTTTGTCGGCATCCCTGCATTGCGGCGTATAGGCAAGACCAACCTTGAGATGATCCAGGCTATCCTTAGCCAGCTTGCCCATATTTATGGAAAAGAGGCAGGTGAACCCATCCGCACCTATTATCAGGATTGGGCTAAAGAAGAGTTCACAGCCACCGAATATGACCAGTGGTCTGTCCACAACCATCCCGAGTTTTTACCCCCTTCCGGGGAAAAAAGCACCTGGGATGGCATACTTCATTTTGCCGGTTCAGAAACCGCAGATTATTTTGGAGGTTATCTTGAAGGCGCATTGCAAAGCGCAGAACGGGCTGTTTTAAACATCCATGATTTTGTATAGCCCAATGCCCTTACGGACACAACAAAGGTTAAAACTTGAATTAGGGCTGAACTTTGACCCTTCTTAATGCTTTCGACCCTTTGGTTTTGAACGTTCCGGGCAGGAAAACCAAAAAGGGCTCTAAAGTTGAGGCATCCACTTAGGATGTGTCGGCGGTTAGGATGTGTCGGCGGGAGTTTTTCATGTTTTCGTGAATTGTCCTATCCGGAGGAAGAGTAATTGTTGTTTGTAAATCGTTCCAACAAAAAAAGCCTTTCAGCGAAACACTGAAAGGCTTTGATTTTAAATGGTCGGGACGGCAAGATTTGAACTTGCGACCACTTGTCCCCCAGACAAGTGCGCTACCAGACTGCGCTACGCCCCGTTAAAAACACGCAACTTATAGCACCAGGCCCTGAAGGTGTCAATAGATAAATCATATAAGTTTTATTCCCATAACAAAATAAAAAATTGCTTTTGTCTAATGAATAAATTATCTATATGTTTTATTGATCTGTTTTCTGCCTGATTGAATGTTAAAGATATTTTATCTGCCCCTTGGGGTGGTTCGTTTTTTTGTCCTAAACTCAACCCGGGTTAATTTGATGCCTGCACAAATCCATTTACCTTCTCCCCTCAAAGCAGGGGACACAATTGGCGTGTGTGCACCTTCAGGTGCATTTGATCCATCCCTTCTTGAGGCTGGGATTGCCCAGCTCAGAAGGATGGGTTTTTTTGTTCATCTGCCTCCTGGACTTAATGAGGTGAGTGGGTATCTTGCAGGACATGACCGCCACAGGGCAGCCCTTGTCAACGATCTTTTTAAAAGTACGGAAATAAAGGCTGTTCTCTGTGCCAGGGGTGGGTTCGGTGCCCTCAGGGTATTGCCCTATCTTGACTTTACCCTTTTACAAAACTCCCCCAAATTTTTGATAGGGTTCAGCGACATCACGGCCATTTTGTCCGAGGGGTTAGGACAATGCACCTCACCCATGATTCATGGACCGGTAATTACTTCCCTTGCAGGGGCATCGACCAGGACCCTTGAGTCACTCTTTCAAATAATGACAGAACCTTTTTCTCAAATAGTCATTAAGGGAAGTCAAACCCTTTCCAAAGGCAGCGCTTCTGGAGTTCTTAAGGGCGGAAATCTTGCCACCCTGGTCTCCATGGTTGGTACCGTGTTTGAGCCGAATTTCAAAGGTTCAATACTTTTCCTCGAGGACACGGCAGAGCCCGCCTACAAAATAGACAGGATGCTCACTCAGCTCAGGCTGTCAGGCATCCTCACCGGGGTTAAGGGGGTTGTTCTTGGCAGTTTTGACCGGTGTGGAGATATATCAGACATTCATGGCATTGTGGCTGAAGTGTTTAATAATTGTCCGGTGCCAATCCTGGCAGGCGTTGATGCGGGGCATGGCGAGCCCAACCTTTGCATTCCCCTTGGCAGCAGGGCGATCCTCGATGCAGACGGTCAAACCCTCGGGGTTAGAATCGGAGATAATTGATGGATCGGATATCAGGGGCAATGGAACGAGCCGTGGAGTCATCTGTCTTCCCAGGGGGGGTTCTGCTTGTTTCAAAAAAGAAAGATATTCTTATCCATCAAGCCTTTGGTGTTGCAGATCTTGGGACCATGGAAAAGGTTTTGCCGTCTACCCTGTTTGATCTTGCTTCGCTTACAAAACCCCTTGCTACAACCATGGCATTGATTGATCTTGCCCAGGCAAATCGCCTTGGTCTTGATCAGCCCCTCAAGGACTTTTTCCCGGATTCGGTTGGATCGGACAAGGCTTCCATAACCGTCGAAGATTTGATGCGCCATAGTTCGGGACTTTGTGCCCACAGGCCTTTTTACAAAGCCATTTTTAACCTTCCAGAGCTTAAGCGAAGGGGCGCCCTGAGGGAACTCATACTGGCTGAACCCCTTGTTTACCCCCCGGGGACAAGAGAGTTGTACAGTGATCTTGGATTTATACTTCTTGCCTGGATTGTTGAGCATGTTGCAAACGAACGGCTGGATCATTATTTAAGGAAAAATATTTATTTGCCCTTGAAAATTCAAGGCTTGAATTTCAAGCCAAAAACTTCCCTCCCTGTTTCTGGGGTTGCGGCAACCGAACATTGTCCCTGGCGGGGCCGGGTGCTGAGGGGTGAGGTTCATGACGAGAATGCCTGGGTTGCTGGCGGTGTCGAAGGCCATGCCGGGCTATTTGGAACAGCCCTTGACGTATGGATTTTACTCGTGGAAATTATGGATGCCCTTCAGGGCAACCCTACAGGGGTCATTGAGCATGAGTATATCCGTTTTCTTGCAGTAAAGAAACCGGGCCGAACCCATGTGGCAGGTTTTGATACCCCCTCCTTAAAAAAATCTTCTGCTGGACATTTTTTTTCCCCCTTCTCACTCGGTCACCTCGGTTTCACCGGAACCTCATTCTGGTTGGATCCTTCCCAGCATGCGATTGTGATTCTTTTGACCAACAGGGTTCATCCCACAAGGGAGAATGAAAAGATCCGTCAATTCAGGCCGTTCATTCACGATTTGGCCATGGAAACATTTTTTAACCAAGCGTGAACCCCTTTTTTGCAAGGGGCACTGGCTACCACCTTGACTTTGAGAGCTAAAAGTAAGAATCACCGGCACTCTAACATCTTTTTTCCCTTGTAAAAAATCGTTATCTCTGTTAGCTGATAACATTTAAACAACAGAAGGATGAGAAATTCGATGAAGAAATTTTTATGGAATATTTTCTCCAAAGGGTCACCAGTAACGGAGTTTCATCGTTCGTTGAGGTCGAGAACCATTCCATGCTTCGGCCATATCGGTCATGTAATAATTTTATTTAAAGAGGTAGTATGAACCTTATAATAGACTCTCTCCTTGGTTTTTTTTCAAGCGACCTTGCCCTTGATCTGGGAACCGCCAATACCCTTGTGTATGTCAAGGGAAAGGGGCTTGTGCTCAGCGAACCCTCGGTGGTTGCTGTTCGGACAGACAAGCGGGCAAAAAACCGGGTTCTTGCCGTTGGAACTGAGGCAAAAAGGATGCTTGGAAGAACCCCTGGTAATATCCAGGCAATCCGACCCATGCGTGATGGGGTTATTGCCGATTTTGAAGTGACCGAGGCAATGCTCAAGCATTTTATCCGTAAAGTACACAACAACAGACGAACCCTGGTGCGCCCAAGGATTGTCATTGCGGTTCCATCGGGAATAACCCAGGTGGAGACAAGGGCTGTCAGGGAATCTGCCGAGCTTGCAGGGGCAAGGGAAGTTTTTCTTGTTCAGGAACCAATGGCTGCGGCAATCGGTGCAGGTCTTCCCATTACCGAGCCCACCTGCAGCATGGTGGTGGATATTGGCGGTGGTACAACCGAAGTTGCGGTTATTTCCCTTGCCGGAATTGTCTACTGCCGATCCATGAGGATTGCAGGTGATAAAATGGACGCCTCCATCAGCCAGCACATTAAACGGAAGTATAACCTTCTCATCGGTGAGAGAACCGCTGAGATCATTAAAAATACAATTGGTAACGCCTATCCAGACCCTGAAAACATCGAAACCATAGAGGTAAAGGGCCGGGACCTTGTATCGGGTATTCCCAAGATTCTTGCCATTGACAGTGAGGAAATCTGTCATGCCATCTCGGAGCAGATCGATGCTATTGTGGAGTGTGTAAAAATTGCCCTTGAGCAGACCCCCCCAGAGCTTGCAGCCGATATCGTAGATTCTGGAATAGTGCTTACCGGTGGAGGAGCCCTTCTTAAAAACCTGGATAAACTGCTCAGCGAAAAGAGCGGTCTGCCCATTATTATTGCTGAAGATCCTTTATCAACGGTGGCCCTTGGGTGTGGCATGATTCTGGACAATATCGATATACTCAGGGAGGTTGTGATTACCTGATTCCATGTTTTCAAAAAAGATGCTCCTGTTAATCGTAATTGTTTTTTTTGTTATGGTTAATTTCATAGTGTTGACGGTGAGCAGTAAGGACAAGTTGCCCGATACCGGGATCGAGGAGGTCGTCATTGCTTTAACCTCACCCTTTCAGATGGCTTTTTCCCGAACGCTCACGGCTGTCAGGGGTGTGTGGCAGGATTATTTTGCCATTGTCTCGGCTGCAAAAGAAAACCCCAAGCTAAAACGAGAGTTGGCCAGGGCCATGGAATCGGTCAGTCAATGCAAGGAGCTTGAACTTGAGAACACCCGCCTTAGAAAATTTGTCCACTTCCAGGATATCGAAGAAGATACGGTTGTGGCGGCAAAGGTTATTGGCAGGGATCCCTCCCCCTGGTTTAGAACCATAATGATTGACAAAGGGGCAAAAGACGGGCTTACAAGGGGATTGCCAGTTCTGGTGTCCGAGGGAATTGTCGGTCAGATCGTTGCCGTTTCAAACCGCTATTCCAGGGTTATTCTTATAACCGACAGAAACTCAGCCGTGGATGCCCTTGTCCAGACTTCAAGGGCCAGGGGAATTGTCAAGGGCAACGATACAGAACTATGTTCGTTCCGGTATGTGCTCAGGAAAAACAAGATTGAACCAGGGGAGATGATAATATCTTCCGGACTTGACGGTGTTTTTCCAAAAGGTCTCAGGATCGGTTGGGTGGTTGAGCTCAAGGAAAACTCTTCCCAGCTTTTCCAGGAGATAACCCTCAAAACCTGTGTGGATTTTGATAGGCTTGAGGAGGTTCTGGTTTCAATCAAACCGTTTGAGCCTGATCAAGATGCCGAACAGAGCTCTGAGCTGCAGCCCGGTCAAGATCCCCGTCAGGAACCTGGTCTGGCAAATGCTATTGCCCAATGATAAGATTCTTTTTTTACCTTTGTCTGTTTCTTCTTTTCTTCCTTGCCCAGACATCAAACCTATGGTGCTCTTATCTTTCCAATCAGCGTTTTGACCTTCTGCTTGTGATTGTTCTGAGTCTAAGCCTGAAATTCTCCCATATCCGAATCCTGGTGGCTGTTTTTTTGTTAGGGGTTGCCATGGACAGCGTTTCAGGCGGCCCGTTTGGCCTTTATCTCTCCGCCTATGTCTGGATTTATGTTTTGATCCGAAGCCTCAAAGCCTTTGTTCATTTTCAAAATATAGCTTTCCTTTTGTGTATCGGCGTCATTGCGGTAGTAATGAAAAACCTTTTTTTTCTGTTTGTACTTATCATGGGTAAGGGTTTGGATGCCGTTTATTATAATGATCTAACGACCATGGCAAGTCAGGCGGCATGGAGTGTTGTTGGTGTTCCATTGCTTGTCCTTTTAATCGACAGGCTTGAGCAGGCAGTACTGGTCATGGCAGAAAAAACGTTTCAACAACATTTATATCGTGGATAATGGTACGGCCGGAACGGGGTGTTTGATTGCGATCACGACAAAGATTTAAACTCGGGCAGGTATAATTTGATGATCAAGGGAGCTGACAGGGAATGGTTGAAACGAAGGTTGATGGGCAGTGCCCTTTTCATGACTATCGCCTTTGCCGTTCTTGCGGCTAGGTTTTTTTATCTGCAGGTTGTCCAGGGGGAAGACTTTAGAAGGCTTTCCAAGAATAACTGCATCCGCTTAAAAAGCGTTGAAGCGTCCCGGGGGTTGATTTTTGATCGCAACGGAGTTCTGCTTGTGGACAATCGCCCCTCCTTTGATCTTTCCATTGTCCTCAAAGATGCCGCTCCTCTTGCCAGGACCCTTGACACTCTATCGGCCTTTACCCAAATTCCCCTTGCTGACCTTCAGTCTAAAATCGACGCTGACAAGGTAGGGTCAAAATATACGCCGATTCAACTGAAAAAAGGCATCACCCGGGATCAGCTCGCAGTTGTTGAGGCCCACAGCTTTGATCTTCCCGGAGTTCTTGTTACCGTTGAACCCAGGCGGAACTATATTTACAGCAAAAGTGCGGCCCATCTGCTTGGTTATCTTGGTGAGATCAACAGCGATGAGCTTGAACTCGGTAAATATCCGGGCGTCAGGGGAGGGGACAGTATCGGCAGGTACGGGGCTGAAAAGGTTTTTGAACACTATTTAAGGGGTCAGAGGGGGGGGCGTCAGGTAGAGGTCGATGCCACCGGACGCCTTGTGCGTGTAATCAATACCGTTGACTCGGTGCCGGGAAAAGATGTTTTCCTTACCATAGATAATACGCTGCAACAGGCTGCAGAAACCATGCTTGAAGGTAGGGCTGGAGCTGTTGTTGCCATTGATCCTTCCAACGGCGATGTCCTTGTGATGGCCAGCAGTCCCTCGTTTGATCAGAACGATTTCATTGGCGGGATATCGAGCAAAAAATGGAAAGAACTCCTGGCAGATGAAAACAGACCCATGTCCAACAAAACCATCCAGGGAGAGTATCCTCCGGCATCCACCTACAAAATCATTACGGCCCTTGCCGGTCTTGAGGAGGGGGTTATTGACCTTAACACCCGAAATTATTGTTCAGGTCAGTACCAGTTCGGCAACCGGGCGTACCGTTGCTGGAAGCGGTGGGGACATGGTCAAGTCAATCTTCTCACTGCCATGGAAGAATCCTGCGATGTATATTTTTACAAGGTGGGAGAAAGTCTCGGAGTGGATGCCCTTGCCCAGTATGCAAGGGGGTGCGGCCTTGGCAAGCCTTCGGGTATAGAGCTTGAAAACGAGCGTTCCGGCTTGATCCCCACATCCGCCTGGAAAAAACGACGCTATGGGGTACCCTGGCAGCCCGGGGAAACCATGTCCATTGCTATTGGCCAGGGATTTAATCTTGTGACTCCCCTTCAGATGGCAGTGCTTACAGCAGCCATTGGCAACGGCGGAACCCTTTATCGTCCCAGAATCTTGAAGGCCGTTCAGACAACGGACAATCAACCCATTGAGGTGAAAAATCCCGAAATAACCGGAGGGCTTCCGGCCGGTAGAGAGACCTTGAAAATCATTCAAAAAGGACTCCTCGATGTGGTGCAGGGTGATCGCGGAACGGCAAGGAGTATTCGGATCAAGGGAGTAGAAATAGCCGGGAAAACCGGTACAGCCCAAGTTTTCAGCATGAAAAAAAAGGACAGGGAGAGGGACGAACCCCTTGATTACAACTTAAGGGATCATGCCTGGTTTATCTGTTATGCACCGGCTGAGAATCCCGTGATTGCCATTTCAGTGATCATCGAACATGGTGAGCATGGGTCAACTACTGCCGCTCCGGTGGCCGGGAACCTAGTCAGGGCATACCTTGAACAAAAGGGTGTAATCCAGGCTCAAACCCATCCTGAAGGTAAGTCAAAGGAGAAGGACGATGTTTGACCGACGGTTGATCGAGTGTTTTGACTGGGGGCTGCTGGTCCTTACCCTGCTGATCTCATCGGTCGGCCTTCTTGTGCTTTACAGCGCAGTCATGGCGGGCGAAAGCGCTGCAAACCATCTGTTGTTCAGAAAGCAGATGATCTGGATGGGTATGGGGCTATTGATCATGTTTGCCTCTGTTTTTGTGCATTACAGACATCTGGACAAGGGGAGCGTGGCTATTTATTTCACCTGTGTACTCCTTCTTGTGATGGTTCTCCTCTTTGGGAAGTATGTGGGTGGGTCACGCAGATGGCTGGCCCTCGGGCCTTTTACCATGCAGCCATCAGAGTTGATGAAGCTCTCACTCATCATCATGGTATCATCAATATATTCAGGGGTGGTTGGTGAAAAGGGGGTGGGTTTCAGGGATCTTATCAAGCCTTTGATTGCTCTGACTATTCCCTTTGGTCTGATTGTCAGTCAGCCCGACTTAGGAACGGCCCTGCTCCTGTTTTTCCTTGTTGCCGGCATCACCCTATTTGTGCGGGTTCAAAAAAGGGTGTTTGTTGTGTGTGCAGCCCTGGGGGGCGCAGCTGTTCCCCTGGTGTGGTTTCTTCTGAAGGATTATCAGAAGGCGAGAATACTGACATTTTTGAATCCTGAGTTAGATCCCCTTGGCGCCGGTTATCATATTATCCAGTCCAAGATAGCCATTGGTTCTGGTATGATTACAGGTAAGGGCTTTCTCCAGGGTACCCAGTCGGCCCTTGATTTCCTTCCAGAACAGCACACGGATTTTATCCTTTCGGTGCTTGCAGAAGAGTGGGGCTTTGCAGGTTGTCTGTTTTTGCTTTTTTTGTACCTGGTCCTTATGATCTGGGGTCTCAACATCTCCTATTCCTGCCGGGACATGTTCGGGTCCATATTATCCTTTGGTGTCACTCTCATGATTTTTTGGCAGATTTTCATAAACGTCTCCATGGTGATGGGGATAATGCCGGTGGTCGGCGTCCCCCTTCCCTTGATAAGTTATGGGGGATCATCTGTGATTACCAATATGACCGGTATTGGCATCTTAATGAACATCAGCATGCGGCGGTTTGCGTCGAGCTGAGGGGCAGTAGGCAGTGGGCAGTGGGCTGTAGGGGCTTCCCTTGCGGGTGCCCTTTGTGGCGGCCCAATAAAACCGAATGGCCGGTTGCCGGTTTGGAGCGAGTGCAGGGGCTACCCTTGTGGTCGCCCTTTATGATTATTTGGATGTTGACAAAAAAATATCCTGATGATACTCAATTTGCGATCCATGGGGTTTGTTTTATGGTGGGTTTATCCCATGGTTTCTACAGCACTGTAGCATTGTATTTTAATTGCCCGCTGTATATCGGGTAATGATGGAATATAGGCAATTGGTATATTAATTATTAACTGGCGGAGGGGAAGTTTATGGTAAGCGTTGATGGATCACTGTTAATTCAGATCATCAATTTCCTTTTTCTCTTGTTTGTGCTTAATCTCATCCTTTTTA